>Ga0099364_10004432_pt1 | contig 21285 bp, 21 predicted proteins | sample TergutTh196P3_FD_73070 | JGI IMG/M metagenome (GOLD analysis project Ga0099364, IMG submission 73070) | Microcerotermes parvus P3 segment gut microbial communities from Pointe-Noire, Republic of the Congo - Th196 P3 | ecosystem: Host-associated > Arthropoda: Insects > Digestive system > Gut ... | reverse complement strand
CATCCTTGAGCGGTTTGGTATGCATGGGTTAGAACCGTATCACGATAATAATACTTAGACATAAATTCCAACGAATCGTAGCCGGACAAATTTTGCTGTTCAAAGTATGACTGGTGAACCGTTAAATTTACTGTTAGTAAACTATCGCAACCGGCAGCGTTTACAAGGGTATCCGTAAAAATGGTATCGTTAAAAAATGTTATGCCGTTGTAAGTAATTTGCTCGCAAGCCTCCAAATTCAGGCTGCCATTTGTGCGTTGACAGAACGAGATATGAACTTCCAAAACGCTATCGCAACCGCCCGCAGTTTGGTTTGTAAATATCAAAACCGTGTCGCGGTAATACGCCGTAGATTGATAAACGACCGAATCTATCCCGTAGAAATCCTGCCGTTCAAAATACGAATGATTTACCGTTATAATCGCCGTTTCCGAAAAATTACAAGCACCTAATTTTAGGGTCGTATCTACGGAGGCATGATACCATTCTCCACGATAGTACACGCTGTCGCAACTCTCCAAATACACCGTATCCAAACCCGATTCCCAAACGGTTATATTCACCGTAACCACGCTGTCGCACCCGGTTACAACGGAGTGCAAATATCGGGTTTGTGTCATTTCCCCGGCTGTAGTGAGCGGAATGTCGAAACCATGCTTTTGATAGCGGTTGCCTATGCAATCCTCATCACTGATGATAGTGGCAAGCACCGGATTCACCTGTAAATACAGAACAATCGTGCTGTCGCAACCCAACGCCGTTGTAACTTGGCGACTGTGCGTAAACTCGCCGGCAATGGTTTGAGCAGGCAAACTGAAACCATGCCCGTTGTAGGGTGCATTTTGGCAAACCGTATCGCGAATAGTAGTGGTGGGATTGGGATTTACCAAAATCTCCACCGTAACTATACTGTCGCAACCGGTTGTGGAACGCAAATAACGGAACGTTTCCTCGTGCAAACCCTCCTGATACAGCGTGAGGTTCAAGCCATGATCCTGATAAGGAATGCCGTAGCAAGCAACATCTTGAATGAGCGTATGAGTTGTGTCGTGAACCGTCAGATTAAGCACGAGATCTACATTGCAACCGTCTTGCAAAATCGTTCGTGTATGCGTGCCCGAAGTGCCGACATTAAATCCAAAATCGGAAAAAATTTCACCCTCGCAAATCTCGGCAGAAAGGGTTTGTGGTGCAAGCGTACTGACGACCACCGTTTGGCTTGCCGTTGCCCAACAACCGCTCGACGTGGTCGCTGTTACGATATAGGTGGTGGTGATGAGTGGTGCTGTTGTCAGCGATGCACCCACATCGCCCGTATTCCATTCATATTCAATTTCGCAATCGAATATAAACATTTCGTTGCTATCCAAAGGCGTCAAATCGCTGAGAATAGCAGTATCAACGGCAAACAGAGTGATGTCGTCGCCGAGATTGCAGAGCAAATTATCTTCGGGGGTGATGGTAACCTGAGGCAGAGGCAGAATGTTGATCGCAAGGGAAATAACGCTGTCGCAACCTGCAACGGTATGCAGATCTTTTTGGTATACAAAATAGCCGATGCTGTCCTGTACACCAAGCCGGAAGTCGTGTCTGTCAAAGTCGCTACCCACGCATGCACTTTCGTTAAAGAAAGGGTAATAGGTTTGGTTGGGATTGATTTGCAACGGCACTGCACCTGTTCCGCAACCGTTTTCGCCTTTGAGGATAATGTCCGCCGGCGTGTTGTCGGTAAAGTAAAGCGACACCTGTGAGGAGTATCTACCCCTCACTACTACTGCATTGTCGGGCAATTCCCATTCGTATCTCGTCATGGTTTCCGAACCGGCAAAGGAGTAAGTGACTAATTCTTCGGTGCAGGGCGAAATTTCGCCTTCTATAATGTTCGGCATGTCGAGCGATTGGTTGACCGTGAGTTGCAGGCAGTAATATACATCGCATCGGTTCCCCGCTGACTGAACGATCAACGTATCGTAACGCACACCCACAGCGGGTTGCAGAACAGTGAACCCATTTTCGGTATAATCCTCTCCGGCACAAATGCTTGCCTGGATGCGGTTGTAGCGTGGCAGAATTTCGAGTATCAATTCATCGGTAACATTCCCGCTACATTCGTCGGGATGCGGGTTAAGATAGGTATTATAGTAACGTCTTTCGCCCGTTTCCGCTTGTGGTGGCAGGTCGAAGTTATGTTTATGGTACGATTCGCCTTCGCAAATGGTGTCCCGAAAAACCGAACCCACAGCCGGTGCATTGCCTGTAACGTAGGCATAGAGCGTGAATTGGCAACCTGTAGCGGAGGTCAAGATGCAGTGCAGTTGTTTGTTCAGTTCGGACGCCGGACGGGTGGTGGTAGGCGTTTGATCGCCGTTGTCCCACAAGTAAGCGGCGAAATTATCGGGTGCCTCAACCGTGTAGTCTGTCAAGCTGCAGCTGTTCTCCTCTAACTGCAATCTGTTGGAAATGCACGATGCCGTGAAGTAGGCGTAGCCAAAATGCCCGCTCCAATCGCAATCGTAGGTAATAAACTGCACCTTCACATCTTGCCCGATAAAGCGCGACATATCCAAGCCCACATTGGTCCAATCGCGCCACCGAATAAGACGGTAAGAATTTACATTGTAAGTGTTAAAGCCAGAGATATCCGCTCCCGCCGACACATCGTATTCGGCGCAATCCTCTATCAGATTGCCTTCTGCATCGGTAATACGCACCACAAAGCGAGGCTGTGCACTGTGCGTATGGTTCGGGTCTTCAAACACGACTGCAAACTTGAGCAGCAACACCGGATGGTCTTTGTCCACCGTAAAGTGGTAGGTAATGGCCTCTGCCTCTGCGCCCACCCTGTCGTTGCCCAATTTCACCACACGGCTTTCGCCTGCGGGCAAAAGTTGTAGAGCACCGCCTGTGTTGGGATCCGTTCCGGGAGAAGTGATCAGCGTGTGCCTGCCCGTTACGATGCCTGTTGAAATAAACGGATTGCTTGTTCTACCCGTAGTGGCGGTTACACACGACGCGGTCAAATCCGTAAAATCGAGGGGGCATGTGGCACATGCACCCTGTCCCCGCACGGTAGCGCAGGTGGCTAAAATGGTGATGAATAGTAAGAGTTTGTTTATCATAGTAATCATATAAATCATAAAAATCACAGTTCGGACAATTCTTTATTCTGAGACGCAGCGGACGGAAAAGCCGAACGCTCGGCGGTGGTAGTTGTCCATGCTCACGAGGCCACTGTAGAAGTACAGGCTCCAGGCGATCGCCCCATTGACTGTACTGCTCCAGTAGTAGCCGTTCGTCCCCACGCCGCTGAGCGACCCATCGCTGCTGTTGCGGCTGCCCGCCGCGGGCAGGAAAATGGTATTGGGGGCTTCGCCGAACTCGCGACCGCTAACTCCTGTCCCGTTCCAATTCGTCGTCCATACCCTTTGCGAGGTGGGGAGGGATGCAAGAGCATTAAGTTCCGTGTATGTTGGCACACGCCACCCCGGAGGGCAAGGATCGTTGACGGTTTTCGTGCCATCGGCGAGGCACCATAAGGAGTCGTGTTGACTGCGCCAATTCGAATAGCCTGTTATAAACCTGCCCTCGTGGGTGCCTGCCGCTTGCCCGTTGGCATCAAGGTTGGCGCCGGAAGCCTGTGTTGATATGGTTGGGCTATTGCGCTGTTCGTGTCCATCGCCCCGTCTCCCCCACTGGAAAAGTGCACCATAGTCTTGTGGGTTGTCAACAAATTCGCCGTGAGCCGAAAGGTTGTGAGTTGCCCAACACACGCCGGCAATCATCACGCATTCTACCGTGCTTGTCGGCACTTCCACTTTGAAGGCGAATCGTCCATAGAGTACGTTGTCGGCTTGGTTGTCCCAAGTGATGAGTTTGTTTGTGCCGGAGGTTTGTGCAAGCAGGGCACCGCTCACGGTGTTGCAGAGTTGCCACGTGGTTCCGCCATCGCCGCTATACCAAAGGGTTAGGTCGATGGGTGTGGAGGTGCTGAGATCGAATCTGATTTCAGCCGTGCAATCGGTGAAGGTGGCTCGGACGTTGGTTACTGTTTGGGCTATGCTCATGGCAGAGCAGAGCATGAAGAGAACTAAGGTGGGTGATTTTTTGAACATGATTTTTAATTTGGTATTTGTGAATTGTGAACTGTGAAGTGTGAAGTGTGAAGTGCGAGGCAGTGCCATTGGCTACGGGCGGAGCCTCACGGATCACGGATCACACATCACATAAAAAAAACCGAAGGCGATTACTCTTGTATGTCTTTTTATTTGTTTAATGAGGTCTTCAACTACCTTGCAATCAAATATTTTTTTCAACGAGTAAAGCCCACGGTTTCCCGTGAGCGTTTCACTTACTCGTCTTGATTGCTTTTTGAAATGTTGAAGTTTCATTAAACAAGACGCTAGCTTAACGCTTTATCAGTATGTTTTTTTTGCGTACTAACTACGCGATTTTTTCATAGGCGAATTATTTTTTGTAGGAGCGGTGCATACATCGCCCTTACAGATTTTTTTGCAAAGATTCATTTTGATTCATTTTGATTCATTTTGATTCATTTTGATTCATTTTTTAGGCGTTACCTTTCACTCCATTAGTGTATAAATTGCTCCTCTATTTAAGCCTCTTTGTTTCAGTAAATTTTGAGATACCATTTTTTGCAAATCCCTTGCTGCAGTTGGTCTTGAGATGTTTAATAATTTTTGGCAAACAGCATTACTAATGCTTCCATTTTCCCGGACATAATCAACAATTTTTTGCTGACGGGGAGAAAGTTCTCTTTGGCTTTTCTTTGGCTTTTGAAACTTTCCTTGGACTTCTTGAGCGTTTTCATCTGTCAATGGGTGAACCGGAAGAATAGTTAGAAAATAGGTTCGTTCATTATTTGTTTTGAAAATGGGCTTTGGTGATCCGTTGTTTTCCATTGCTCTGTTGATTGCAGGGAATCCGGTGCCTCGCCCTTCTGTAAGATCTAACTCTTTGAGAAAATCGCCAATGCGACGATTGCGATATTCTCTTGGCGTTACACGAAGATTGTTTTTCAAATCATTTTCTTCGATAGACGGAACAGGTCCCGGAAAACTTACAATTTCGATTTTGTCGTGCCATATTTGTACTTCGATGGGCTCTCGCTTTTCATAACTTTTATGGTAGACCGCATTCGCCAAAGCTTCTTCTATGGCTCTGTACGGAAAATTGAAAAATCTGTCTGCCTCCGCTCTGTCTTCTACTTTGACCACTTTTTCTCCAATGATATTGGTTTTAATGAACGAGAGTGCGTTTCTGAGTTGTGTGTGAAGTGGTCCCTTGAAATAGTGTTCTTCGAATTGTTCGCCGGATTCGTCTTTATGCAATACGATTTCAATCCATGCACAAGGGAAGTATTTTTCCGGTTGTTGTGAGAAGAAAAGTAATCCAACGTTGAGTGGTCGCAAAAATTCATTCGGACCTTTGGCGATGTTCATCGAACGAGCCAAATCCGATAGCGGGATTTTTAGACCTTCATCATAAAGTTCGCTTTTTATTTCTTGCAAATACGACAAAATCAATCCTAAATCGAAATCGTTGATTGTGGCTTGATTATTTGCTTGATCATCGAACGGAACACGTACCGAAATTTCCTGTAATTGGCGAAGTGTTTCGTCTTTGGCTATGAGTGTTTGAGAGCCTATGCGAACGTATGCGTGTCGTTGCACCTGCTTTCCATTTGATTGTTTTTTGAATTGAAGTATTGCGGGGGCTGTGTACATTCGTCTGTCTCCTGCAGGACACCAAAGCACTAAAATGTTTTTGTTTTCCAACACGTATGGCTGAATAATCGGGATGTAATTGGGCTGTATTTGATGCGCAAGAGTGATGATTTCCTTTTGGATTTTATCTAAACTATTTTCGTTTAGTCCAACAGGAGGCAATATCGGTTTGCCTTCTTGTTCGTCTATTCCAATGATGATATAGCCCCCGCCCCAATTGTGCAGGTCGTTGGCGAATGCACACATGGTTCGGATAACTTTTTCGGGTTGCCATCCGGCTTTGAATTCGAGGCGTTCCCACTCTACGGTGGTGCCTTTGATTAGGTTTTCTATGTTGATGGGTAGTGCCATGTAATTTTTTGCAAAGATACGAAAAATTTTTTAATTATCATGTTTAGTTTGGCACGGTTTTTGCTGTGTAGTTTTGTAAAGAAAGGAGGTTTTACCATTTATGAACAAAAAAAACTTTTATTTTGGATTGATTATCACGCTGATAAGTGTAATGATATCCTTAATGTCCGTGGCGATTTACGCTAACACAACACAAAAAATGGACTTTTCGACAGGCTCAACGCCCGAACCGGCACGCCAAACCTTGCCAACAGGGATACCGAGTTTTGAAGATGCCGCCGAATATTCGATCAACGCTGTTGTCCACGTGAAATCCGAATTTGTCGTGAAATCTCAATTTTACGATGACTATTTTGGGTTTTTAAATCCGCATCACGGACGCGTGCACACCCGACGAGCAGAGGGTTTTGGCTCAGGGGTCGTGATTTCCGCAGACGGCTATATCATCACGAATAATCACGTGGTGGAAGGTGCTGAAACGGTCGAAATTACGTTCAACAATCGGCGAACATTTTCGGCAACCGTTGTGGGTACAGACCCCTCGTCCGACTTGGCTTTGCTCAAAGTTGAGGCTCAAAACTTGGATTTTCTGATATTCGGAAATTCCGACGATGTCCGTATCGGACAATGGGTGTTGGCGGTTGGAAATCCGTTTAATCTCAATTCCACCGTAACTGCCGGAATTGTCAGTGCTAAAGCGAGAAATATGAATATCTTGTCGCAAAATATGCGACGAGGAAACGGACGTCCGATCGAATCGTTTATTCAAACCGATGCCGCTGTTAATCGCGGAAACAGTGGTGGTGCGTTGGTGAATTTGCATGGCGAATTGATTGGCATCAACACCGCCATTGCCTCTACCAGCGGGGCTTTCGCGGGATATTCATTCGCAGTTCCGGCGAATATCGCAAAAAAAGTGAGCGAAGATTTGCGAACCTTTGGCGAGGTGCAACGTGCTTTTTTCGGCATTTTGTTTGCACAAGTCGACCAAGATATTGCAACAGCCAATCAAACCGAGAATTTCGACGGATTGTTTTTGGCTCGTGTGGTGGAGGGCGGTGCAGCGTATAAAGCCGGCATTCGAGTTGAAGATGTTTTGTTGAAAATCAACGGAAAATCGGTGAATACGGAAGGCGAATTTTTCGAAGTTGCCGGTACACATCGTCCCGGTGAAACGGTTGAACTGACTTATATGCGAAAAGGCAAGATTTTCAATACCGACGCCATTTTGCAAGATGCCGAAGGCGGCACCACCAAACGTGTTGTGAAAACATGGTAAAAAAAATGCGAACCGTTCGGTTCGCATTTTTTTATTCCGAAATCAAATTCATTAAATCATCTAAATTCGGTGTTAAAATAATTTCCGAACGGCGATTTCGGGCACGATTTTCGGGCGTATCATTTGGAGCCATCGGCATCCATTCGCCACGACCGGCAGACGTAACTCGAGCCGGCGAAACACCTTTGTTTTCAAGCAATACACGAGTGATTGCGGTTGCACGCATCACACTCAAATCCAAATTATCTTTCGCATCGCCTCTGCCTCTAAACGGAAGGTTGTCGGTGTGACCTTCAACCATAACGTTGATGTCGGTGTTTTGTGCCAAAATGTTTGCAACTTCGCGAATCGCATTTTGTCCTTCGGCACCTACTTGCCACGAACCCGACGCAAAAAGCAACTTTTCGTCCATCGAAACATACACTTTTCCATCTTTCGTATAAACGGTCAAACCCTTGTTGGTAAAGCCGGTCAGAGCAGCCATCACTTTATCGCGGAGAGCTCGCAATTCCGATTCTTTTTTGTCCAAAATCGCTTGAAGTTCGTTGACACGTTTTTCTTTTTCACGAAATTCGGCGAGCAAACGATCTAATTCTTTTTGCTTTTCGTTCACTTCGGCTTCACGTTTGTTCAGATTGTCGCGAGCAGCAGCCAATTCTTGCAAAAGTCGTTGATTTTCCTGACGATTTCCGGAAACGGCAGTTGTGAATCTGGCGTTTAATTCATCGTATTCTTTTTGCAGATTTTCCAAATTCGTTTTGGCAAATTTGTGGTCGGCTTCCATGTCGTCAAATTCTTTTTGCAATTTGGCTAATTGTGCTCTCAAATTGGTGATTTCGGCTCTCAATTCATTGATGAGAATGCCTTGTTCCAAGTTGGCTTTTTCCAATCTGGCATTGGTCGACGACGCTTCGTTGTACTTGCTTTCCATGTCTTTGAATTTTTGCATACTTACGCAAGATGCGAAAACAAAGGTGATTGCGGTGATGATTAGGATTTTTTTCATAGTTTTAAGTTTAATTGGTTATTTACGATTCTCCATTCTCAATTCCACTGTTACAGGGCAATGATCGGAGTGTATGGCGTCCGGCAAAATGGATGCAGCGGTTAGATTTTTTTCCAGATTTTTGGTGAGCATGATGTAGTCGATTCGCCAGCCTTTATTGTTGTTTCGAGCGTTGAAACGATAACTCCACCACGAGTATTGATGTGCCAAAGTCGGGTGTAAAAAACGAAATGTATCGATAAATCCATCTTTGATAAATTGATCAATCCATTGCCGTTCTTCGGGCAGAAATCCGGAATTTTTAGCATTGCCTTTCGGATCGTGAATATCTATGGGTTCGTGACAAATGTTGAAATCCCCGCAAATAGCGAGTTTCGGACGAGTTTGTTCGAGTTGTTTGATGTAAGTGTGAAAATCGTCGAGCCATTGCATTTTGAATGCTTGTCGTTCCTCACCGGACGTTCCGGAAGGGTGATACACACTGATCACCGAAAAGTCGCCAAAATCCGCACGAATCAAGCGACCTTCGTTATCATACTGCTTTATTTTCATACCATATTCCACGTGATCAGGTTCTTGTTTGGTCAAGATTGCAACGCCACTATAGCCTCTTTTTTCTGCAGAAAAATAATAGCAATGATAGCCCAAACTTTGGAAATCCATCGTTGGAATTTGTTCGGGTTGTGCTTTGGTTTCTTGCAAACAAACGACATCCGGATTGGTTTCTTGCAACCAATCCAAAAATCCTTTGCCCACAGCGGCACGAATCCCATTGACATTATAGGATACTATTTTCATTCGTGCAAAATTACAAAAAAAAACCCAAAAAATTTCAGAAATTTTTATAGATTTCTAACAACGAATTGTTAGTTTTGTTTTTTATTCGTAACTTTGCAAAAAAAATTATCATGAGATTGAAAAACAGTTTAACTTTTTGGTTTGTTTTTTCAGCGGTTTTTTCTGCCAATGGACAAACCATATTGAAAGAACGATTGGAGCAGCACGTTTACACATTGGCAGCCGATTCTTTACAAGGCAGAAAAGCCGGCACCAAATACGCTCAAATGGCTGCAAATTATATCGTCAAACAATTTGAAGCGATCGGTATTAAGCCTTATTTTGACAGCACATTTCTGCAAACATTTCAATGGCATGAGAACACCATGACCAGTCAAAATGTAGTGGGAATCATTCAGGGAAACGATTCTGTTTTGAAAAACGATTTTATCGTTGTTGGTGCACATTTCGACCATCTTGGCGTTAAAGGCGGTCATATTTACAATGGTGCTGACGACAATGCTTCGGGCGTTGCTGTGTTGATTGAACTTGCTCGAAAATTGAAAGAAAATCAATCGAATTTGAAACGAAGCATTATTTTAATTGCCTTTGATGCCGAAGAAGTCGGTCTGCATGGTTCAAATTATTTTTTAAATCATTTTGAACATCCGACAGAACGTATTGAACTGATGATAAGCGTTGATATGGTTGGTTGGTATGCAACAAGCGGCGAATTAAATTATATGGGAAGTCATACCATAAAAAATGGAAAAAAAATCATTTTAGACCCGCTACTTGTTCCCGAAGGATTAAATGTAACTGTCAAAAAATTTGAACGTCATCCGTTCAGAGGAACGGATACAGATCCTTTTGCCAAAAAAGGTATTCCTACGCTTGCAACAACTACCGGAGTGAAATCTCCTTATCATAAACCCGAAGATGAAGCCCATTTGATAGATTTCGACGGAATGGTTTTGATAACCGAGCATTTGAAAAATCTTGTGGCGAGCGTTGCGATTCATGCGGATTATGAGGCTTCGGGCAGAATTGCAAAAAAACATAAAAAACAACCCTTATTTATGTATGGTTTTTCGGGAAGTGTTGGTTTGAGTCATCATCAATATACCGCCGGTGCTCTCAAAGGGAAAAAATCCATTTCGTTTGGTGCCGGATTGGTGTCGCAGGTTAATTTCGGTACGTTTGCTATTCGACCTGAAGTGCGGTACGACCGCATTCGTGCAAAGTATCCGGCAGGGGAAATTACATCAGATCATTTAACTGTGCCATTGAGCCTTGTCGTACAGTATTTGCAATATGGTAATGGAGTTGATTTTTTTCTTGGCGGATATTATGCTTATCGTTTCGATGGCAAGCAGGGTAAGGAATCCATAGATTTTGAAAACGTATTTAATCGCGAAGAAAACGGGTTGACTTGGGGATTTGGTTTGTATGTACGTCCGTTCAAAATCGGATTTACAAGTCGTTTTGCATTAACAAATTTTACAAAATTTGCTAATGCCGACCATGCACATATCCGAAATCGAACCAATCATTTTACAGTCACATTTTTGTTTTAATTTTACGATTTCCATTGGTCTGGAATGGTGTTGTTGTGAAATAAACTACAATCGGGACTCGACTGTTTCTTTCATGTTTTTAAGAACCGTTTGTATGCGCCATTCCGCAACGGCGTTGTAGTTGGACATCGAAATAAACAAGTTGAAAAACCACCCGAATTGTACCGATGTTCGAATTACAAAATGTGTTTTGTCAATGGATAATGTTCCTTCGATTTCTTTGAGCAAAAAATTCGGTTGATTCAATTTTATCGAGATGAAAGGAAGTCCGTTGAGGTCGTTTTCATAGTTCATCAGCATACTTATCTTGATATTGTTAAACCTTCTGTTGAAGATTCCGACCCGAACATTCACGAATAGGTCAAATATCTTTGTATTTCGGTTAAATTCGCTGTTTACATATTCGATTTCGATTAGATTTCTACCTTCTTCTTTGCCGGCTAATCCTTTGGTCAGCCAGTCGAGTGAATCAATTTCAATTCGTCGGGCATGTGTATGTATTTCCGCAATGAGATTAGACATATTTTTCTGTGAAGCCGACGTTCCGATACGTGCTTCTGTTTTGAAACTGCCTTTTTCATATCGGGTTTTCATGTTGTTTTGAGCCGACATTGTCAAACAGACCATCCATAACAACAAAAACGAACCAAATTTTCTATGGTGTAAGTAATATCTTTTTTGCATGATTATTGAATAAACGTATGGATTCTTCGTTGCGTTTTTGTCGCAATTGTTCTGCACGGTTGAACCCTCCAAAGTAAGTCGCACTCAAAATACCGGCTCCTAACAAATATCCTGTGATATAATAGCCATGATAGGCTTGGTAAACACCAAAAGCAAGCACCGCCGAATTCAACAAAAAACTTACGGTGCCCTCCATCCAATACCCTGCATAGATATGGGCTAATCCCGGCACAAAGGCGAGCACACGAGACACTTTTTCGCTTTTCAGTTTGGGCAGATTTTCCTTTGCGTACATCTGCTCAATCATCGTTTGCATATCCTCTCTTTGTGGCGAGGGAAAGGTGTTTGCGTAAAACAACGCCGTTTGCCGTGCATTGTCCCATTGTTGTAATTCGTTGTAAACAAGTATTTGCAATACGAGTGTAGATGTTGTCAGTGCAGTATCCGGCAAACTGAGATACATCTCGTCAATTGCACTTTGTGCCTCAACAAATGCACCGAACAGGATATAGCATAAAATTTTTTCATAAAAATAATCTGCCATTTGAGTTTGATTGAGTGCGAATAATCTTATACGCAACAATTCGTTCGATGCTTTGTCGAATTGTCCCATCTGCTTGAAGCATTGAACTCGCCCGAATAACGCGGTGTTCAGAGCGTTTCCATAAAAAATTTCGCGCTCGTATTCCAATGCGGCACGTGCAAAATCGCCGACCCTAAACAGGCTGTCGGCTTTGGTATGACTGTCCTGTGCATTAGTTAAACACGGTGCGAACAGGCAGATGAATACCCAAAAGGATCGTGTTGTTTTGTTTATCATTGAATTGGTTTCTGTATACGTTTACGGATATGGCACTTCCGGCGATATTGCCGATGTAGAAGATGGTGGAAAGGGTGCCGAAGGTTATGGTTTTCCAGTCCAGCAAGCCGTTCTTTACCCAGTTTTCGGCGGTGATTGCGACAAGCGAGCCCACAGTGAGAAAGGCTGCAATACCCTCGCCAAGTTGCCCGGCATAGATCTTTCCCGCCCCCGGCACAACTGCCGAAAGCAAGCCTGCAACAACCGGCGATTTCTGACGGAAATCACCCAAAGCCATACGCACACCCATCAGGTCGTTTTGGCTGTTGACATAGTGAAATTGCTCGAATTTGAACTGTTGTGAATAGCGGTCGAATGCTGCAAGATCGCGTTCCAACAAGGATAGTCCGGCAAATTTAACAGTCAGCAATTCTTCGTATTTAGCGTTGGGCGTTGTTGTCCAATAATTATCCAAAAGGGTTCGTGCTTGGGCATATTCGCCAAGGTGTGCATGGTCTAAGGCACCAAAAAAAACCGACTTGTCGTAGAACGCCGAAGATGGGGATACCATGGCGAGATGGCGTGCCGACAAGTCTAATTCTTTCCTGTAATAATGCGTCATTCCGAGGATGTGATGAATGCTGTCGAGCGTTGGCGTATGGTCGGATTTGACATCTTCAAACAAGAGCAGAACCTCATCAAATTTTCGCATCTCGAACAGATGAAACCCGAAGTCAACATCCGCCCCCGAGCGTTGAGAAAAACAGGGTGTGGCTAATCCATAAACCAGAAACAGTGCGAGAAAACGGCGATAGTGTTTCATCATCTTAGCGAGTATCTGTCTGTGGTTTCATGTATTTTGCCATCGTTCGGATCGAAAGCACTGCGAGGCACCCCCTCCAGTGCAACACGATTGCAACGCATGAGCCTGTCCGATGAAAAAACAACACCTTTGACTATCCCGAAACTCCCGATAAGTTGCCTGCTATAAGCCGAACAACTCGGGTGGTACGGACAGTTGCGACTAATCTGCGGACTGATATATTTTTGATAGACCCACATCGATCCGCTCAAAATATGATACACCGGATTGTATAGTGCAACCTTCGAGGGGTTCTCATAGAAACCATAACTGACCTTATGCTGAGAGCTATACTTGTTGAAGTCGGCATTCCGCAACAACTCCACGTCTCCCGTCGTTTGTGCAAGTGCAAAAATCGTTGAAGAAAACATTAGTACAAAGGTTGAGATCCACGCTTTCATCGTCGTCTGCCTTGTTGTTGGAACAGGTTATCACTATCTACCCTTCTGGCGTTTGCCGGAATGGTGAAATCGAAATGGGGGCTTGTCGCATCTTTGCCTACCTTTATGTTGGAGTACAGGGTACGGCTGATGATAGAGTCGTTGGCAGTGGGGTAGGATATGCCTGTAACGCGCTTGGGGAAAGCGGTAAACGATAGCCTCTCATAGTCGGAATAATACAACCGCTCTACCATGCGACCCTTAGCATCGTAGTAGGCGGAATAAATCGGCAGATGGTTTTCGTGAACGATCTCCACTTTAGAAAGGTTTTGTCTGCTGTGGCGTGGCGTATAGGTGCGGATGATCATGTTGCCCTCTACACGTGTGTTGGCAAGCGAAAAGCCGAGACTTCGCAAGCCAAGGTCTTCCGTTTGGTTGGTCAGAAAATAATAAATCAACTCGCCTTGCGAAGATAGCATTTGGTCGTTCATCACCATCACCTCATTTGTCTTCGGGTGATAAACGCGTGCCTCGCCAAACGTGTTGGTCACCATGTAATACTCCTCGGGGTGAAGAAACCTGACAACCATTCTTCCGTTGGCATTGAGATAAATCCCCTTTTGCACGGTCATGGATTGCCCTTTGTTTACCTGCTTTATCTCTGCATCAACACTCACCCTGTTCTGTGCCGAGAGAGCCGGCGAGAGAAAGAGCAAGAGGATGAATACTTGTTTCATGTTTACAAAAAAAATAACAAGGGGTTGTCCTTAACCGCTAAATTGGCGGTTAAGAACAACCCTCCTGACGGTCTTTAGTTACCACATGAAGAAACTATCGTTGTTCGTGTACTTGGATATGTCATCCTTGATAGCTGCTATAAACAGTACCCAAAAATCGACCATTGGTACAATTCCAAAGATACCGCAACACGTGAAGGTGTAAATTGCCCACATGTTGCCTTTTGTTCCGAGATAATGCCTGTGGATCCCCAGAGGACCTACAACCCAACAGATAGCCCACGCTGCCCATGGGTTTGGGTTGTTGAACTCGGCGTTAGCACCTAAACCACCGAGCAGAGAAGATGTGGCTGAAGATACCGATGTCATTTCTACTGCATCTGCAAAAATTGCGTCAACAGCATCATTATCCATTTTGTACATAGATGCAAACGAAACGTTGCACGTGAATGCTAAAAGAGTAGCAAGAATTAGAATTTTTTTCATTGACTTTTGGCGATTAACCTGTACATCGTCGAGGTTTTTAATGGTTTGTTTTTTTTTATTTAATTTTGACGCAACAAAGTTACAAAAAAAAAACGATTTTAGCAAGCAAAAAATCGTTTTTTTTTTTTTGAAAATCAACAAGTTACATTTTTGCCAAAAATGACTTACTCAAAAAACACTATTTTTGCAGCGGAATTGATAACTGCAACCTGCGATGTTCGATCACAATGATGAATGCCATTGTTACATAAAAATACGGTAAAAAAGTTTGGCTTTCGGCGGCAGATTGAATGATAAACGGTATCAGGATAATCATCGCTAAACCGTTGGTCGTCAAGACGAGTGTGAATAATGTTGCACACAACAGAAACAATCCGATCACACCCGTTTCCATCAAATACAAGAGAAAATAATTGTGTGCATAATAGGTCATAATTTTTTCGGTTTCATAGAACCCGATTCCAAACAGGATGCTTTTCAAATCGGCAGTTTTATAATATTCGAAAGCTTCTTCGATGATTATAAACTTGCTTTGAAAACTGTCATCGCTGATAAAATATCGCAGTACAAAAAGGGAAATAATTCCGATGATTCCTATTGAAAAAAGTGCCAGCACGGATTTTTTCCAATTTAAATCCCGAAACAACCCATAGTAAACCAAACCTGCACCAATTGCCGGAATAGCCGCTCTGGAAAAGGTTAGGGCAATAAGTATAAAGGCAATGGCAATTTCTTTATTTAGCGACTCTTTATACGTTTGTCTCCACCAAAACATAAAAAACAACAATGTAACCAAATGACAAGCCACAGCATTACTGGTCAAATACATCGGGCCGTTAAATTTGAACGAATAAAATCCATAAAAAAAATCAGGATTTAAGGTAATGTAGTAAAGATTGACGGAATATCTGAGAATGGCCTCAATAGTGAGAATGATGAGAGAATAACGAATGAATTTTTGTCCTAATTTTTTTACAACGTTCGTTGATGTACGTTCAGAAAAAATTAAGATGAGAATTAAATATAACGGTGCGAAAATTGCCCCCATATAATGCCGAAAAACTGCATTTAAAAGATATTGCGAGACGAATATGTAAAAGATGAATACGCAGTAAACAGCAATGACTTGTCGATGATTTGATGATGTGTCGGATTGTTGAATTGTTGAACTGTTGAACTGTTGAACAAACCAACACACAATTGCACCTAAAAGCAGTACCATTGTTGGAGGAATCGGTAGCCACGTATGGCTCGTCAGGCTTGCCAAGGGAATGAGTAGCCACAAGCCAAGTTCGCTCAGCGAACGCTCGTTGGAAAAGGAATTTTTTAGCGATGTAAAACTGCGTAAAATCATTTTTTTAACGTATTAATTTTCTTATACCAACCAATATCCGGCGTGCCATTCTGCCAAGGGTTGGGTATTTGTACATTTTAACAAGAATCAGCCTCCACCAAGCCGTTTGCGATACTGCCCATCGGTTTTTGAGGTATTTTTTATAGATGAGTTCTTTCAATTCTGCCGGACAATCCGTACCGCCATCACGCAAAAACGTAAAGTATTCCTGAATAAAAAAAGCGGCGATGCAATTATCCAATTCATGGCTATGTTCAATATCTTTAAGATAATTGTACACCCACATCATAAAGCTCATTCGCTGATTGGCAATGGCTGTCGTGTGAGTATTCACCATGGATCCGGGGCGTTGGATATAGTTGTACACGCTACGGTCGACTACGGAAAATGTTGGATGATGTGCTTTGATGATTTCGAACGTGGTGATCGCATCTTCTCCGATACCGTAGTCGTAGGGATATGTGATATTTTCGAAAAGGTGTTTTCGGATTAGTTTTCCGCACAAAGAGAACGGTATGGTTTTTGCTAACAGGCTACAGAGTAGCGATTGGTTGGATTCCGAATAAATATATTTGTTCGTATAATCCAGTATGATTTTACCGGATTCCAAAACGGCTACGATTCCTCCTGCGATAATGTCGCAATCGGAGGTTTGAGCCTCTTTCCAAAGCACTTCGAGGGCATCGGGAGTTATCGTATCATCGCTATCGAGGAAAAAGATATATTCGCCCTTTGCCTTTGCTATTCCGGTTTCGCGGGCACGCGGCAGCCCTCCATTTTCCTTGTTGATGATGGTTATTCTCGAATCTTTTTGAGCATAGTTTTCCAAAATTTCTAAAGAGTTATCAGTGCTGCCATCGTTTACGGCGATCACCTCAAAGTCGCGGTAGGTCTGCGACAAGCAACTTTCCATGCAAGCCACCAAATATCGCGAGGCATTGTATACGGGAATGATTACTGAAATCGTTTTCGTATGGGCAAGACTATGTTTAGAATCCATGTTCATGGTTTGATGATATTTCGTAGGTTTCGCTTCATGATACCGCCCCATCTCCTAAATTCTAACACAAGATAAAGTAGAAAAAAAAGATTGCGTTTTGCCAAGTGATAAATTACTTTCCGGAGCAGGCTCAACCGGTTGTAATATCTCGAATAATTAACATTCGGAAATGTGTTAAACGCCTGTTTTTGCATGCGGCGAGAGGCAGTAAGAATGTGAAAAAGATTCGCCCTTACTTTATATTCCTCCAAGGCGTCCATATAGTCCTGCCCTTTATCAGCGAAAAAATTTTCCAAAATCTGAACGCTTGTTCGCGTTTGGTTTATCCACTCTGTCGTGATCCCTTTTTTGGTGAGTGAGCCTTGATTGTAGAATACATAGTGGTATGGAAAAGTGTGTATCTGCACAATTTTTTTTGCGTGATAATACAACATCGGCACAACAACAAAATCGTCGGAGCCTTGCGTATTCTCAGGAAATCGAATGCCATGCTCGGTGAAAAGTGTTTTCTTGTACAGCTTGCACCATAATGCGGGAGAAATGCTGATATTAAGTGCATTGATAATAAGGTCTTTTTTATCAACGTAAGGAGGAAAAATATATTTTGTAGCGAAGTTTGCAAACTGCCATAAATAGTTGGAATATACAAGGTCTGCGTTTTCGTCTTTGGCTTTATTATAGAATGTTTCGATGGCATCCGCGTCTATGTAATCATCTTGATCAACGAAAAAAATGTACTCCCCTGTTGCATGATCCACACCGGTATTTCTAGCTCCTGCTATTCCCTTGTTATGGTCGTGATGAATGATTTTGACATCATGTTCTCTGTGGATATATTGACTGATGAGGCTTTGAATAATCGCCATACTTCCGTCATTACCACAGTCATCAACAAAAATAAATTCTATATGATCCATGCTTTGTTCAAACAGAGAACGAACACATCTTTCAATGTGTTGCTCGCCATTGTAGACGGGAACAATTATAGATACCGGTTTCATGATGTTGGATAATGTGTTTTTTTGAAAACAAACTTAGATTCCTCGCGTCGGAGTAAGCGTTTGATGTTTTGGATATGCGTCATCGCAACGAAAATCGTAATGAAAATTGCAAATATCAGCAAGGGCGTTTTTTCGGTTTGAAAGAATGCGAATTGCAGCAAAGGCAGCGAGATTGCTGCGGTTATCGACGACAAAGAAACGTATCGAAATGCGAAAAGCATTCCGAAAAATATACTAAACACAAACGGAAACACCTGTGGATACAGCATAATCAACACACCCACTAAGGCTGCAACACCTTTTCCACCTCGAAAACCAACATAAACCGGAAACACGTGTCCCACTACAGTGGCAAGGGCTACACCAATCTCAAACCAAAAATAAAAATCGTCGGACATCCCTTCGAAAAAGGGCATTTTTTCGAAAAACATAAATAGTACCGCCAATGGGAACAGTCCTTTGAGCAAATCCAACGCCAATACACACAAGCCCGGCTTGAATCCCAACACCCGAATCACATTCGTCGTTCCTGCATTGCGACTGCCTTCGTTCCGAACATCTACACCGTAAAACACACGTCCAACCCAAACAGCGTTGGGGATGGAGCCGACTAAGTAGGCGAGTAGAGGGAAAGCGATGAGGAGGAGCATATGTTTTTGGGTTAAAGGTTAAAGGTGAAGGGTTAAGGGTTAAGAGGTTAAAGGGGGTGCGGGGTAGGCTGGTGGCGAAGCTTTTACCCTTTCACCTTTTTACCCTTTACCTTATTTATTATTTTCGGTTTTCTAACATGGGTACAAATTTAAAATCTCCGTGTTCTTCACACGAAAATTCGGTATCGGACTGTTTGGTGTAAACTTGCATTTGTTGGGCGTTTTCGCCGACGGGGATTACTAAAATTCCGCCGATTTTCAACTGTTCTTTGAGGGCATCGGGCACAAACGGAGCACCGCAGGTGACGAGGATTTTGTCGAATGGTGCGAAGTTTGGTAATCCCGCGTAACCGTCGCCGTAAAAACAGTTGGCATTGTAGTTTAATTGGGTCAACAATTCTTTGGTTTTGAAATAAAGATTTCGTTGGCGTTCGATGGTAAACACTTTTGCTCCCAATTCCAACAAAACGCAAGTCTGATAGCCCGATCCGGTGCCGATTTCCAAGATTTTCTCTTTGGATTTCACTTGCAACAATTCGGATTGTTTGGCAACGGTGTAAGGCTGCGAAATGGTTTGGTCTTCGCCAATCGGAAATGCTTTATCTTGGTAGGCAAATTCCAAAAACGATGAATCAATAAACAAATGTCGTGGAATTTTTTCAATCGCCGAAAGCACCTTAGGACAAGTTATTTCTTTGGTTTTCAGTTCTTCCACTAACTTTTTTCGCAAACCTTTGGTTTTATATGTGTCTAAATGTTGCATAATAGCCTGCAAAGATACGAAAAAAAAACGAAATGCTCAGCGTTTCGGTTTTTTTATTTGCCGATTTTCGCGGGTTTATTAACAATTTGCGGGAAGTTACTAACATTTTAACACTTTTTAACAAAAAAAATATACGAAAATCAGGGGGTCGATCGTTATATAGGTAGAGGCGACCATGCGTCGCCCAATGAAAAATGAAAAATAAACGAAAAAAACAAAACACTATGAAATACACGAAAAAGTACAAACAAACCGAAATTCCAAGCGTTAGTATTCTAAGGAAAGATGACCTCTCGCAGTACATCAAGCAGTACTACAAAGAAAATCTACAGGGCAAAACCGTGCTTAACAAAGATTTGAATGTTATGATTTCGTTCACAAGTTTTGGGCAAGGCAAAGTTGCGTACGGAGGTCGAAAAACAGCCCGAAAAGCTGCAGTTATTCAGTGTTTAGACAAATTGGTGGAGTTCGCACAATACAATAATTTCGGAATTCGCAAGCCAACAGACCCTCAAAGCGTGTTGGGATATCTGAACTTTAAGGCAAAAGTAAAAATTGATGGAGTTGTAGAACACGTGAGGATAACGGCTCTGATTAAGAAAAGTGGCAGGCTATACTACAATCACGAGATAAACTTCATAAAATAAAACGACACCTTGCCCAGGGCTGAATTTGATGATTCCCTATCAGATGCAAAGCGTCATTTTCTGTCGATACTTTTGAAAACATCAACGCCAAAAGCATTACTTGGGTACGCTGTATCCCAAAACGACACTGCAAAATTACAAAAAATTTCCGAATTAACCAAATTTTTTGCAAATTTTTACATTCGCCGAACGGGGGATTATTTTTATTAAAATCTATATTTATACCCTATTTTGAGACTACCTTGTGTTCCAATACCAAGCTCCATATTGAATACGTGTTTTGTTCCTGTCTCTACTCCAAAAGCGGTTATATGAAACGCAGGTCCAAAGATATATCTAGCGTTACTTATGCTACCAAGAAGAAAAGTTATTTCTTCTTCCGGTAGTATTTCTTTACTTCTTAAACATAAAGTTGCACCGACATTTACTCCAAAAAACAACGATATATGATCTGTACGATAATAAGTACGTCGATAATTTCCTTGTAGAGTAAAATAATGTATCCAGCCACTACCTTCAACAGTTATGGCAGGTCGACCACTTCCCCAAAAGCCCCATGCAGGATATACCCAGTATATGTCAACATGTTTGCCTACCCATGACGCTGATCCCCCTATGCTGTGTTTTGAGTTAAAATGATAATTGTAACTAAAAGTGTATGAACCTAAATGATACATTTTTTCAAAGTTGCTGTCTTTTCGTATATGATAAAACTGCCCCATCTTTTCTTCTCCTATATGGTTAGGCTCAAGCATACCGGTTGCAATTTCAATGATGGGAAATACACCTACAAAAAAACCTATTTCATGTTTTGGCATTGTTTCCTGAGTGTAGGATACAGACGATGTGACCAGTAAAAGGAATAGGATTGGGATGTATTTTTTCATGGTTTTTTTGTTTTGTAGGGGCGATGCACGCATCGCCCTTATAGGTTCGATTTGCAAAGATACAAAATTTATTTAATTTGATAGGTTAGAAACCTATCGGGATAGCCCGACGACGATAGAATCGTCGCCGAACGAGGCACGAATCGCCATCATTATATTGTAGGGGCACAAAATTTTGTGCCCCTACCTACGGACATTTGCGACAACCTCCGTAGGGGCGAGGCATGCCTCGCCCCTACACACATCAAACGGCAACCGTAGGGGCGACGCATGCGTCGCCCCTACATCCACCCATCGGTAA
>Ga0099364_10004431_pt1 | contig 21292 bp, 14 predicted proteins | sample TergutTh196P3_FD_73070 | JGI IMG/M metagenome (GOLD analysis project Ga0099364, IMG submission 73070) | Microcerotermes parvus P3 segment gut microbial communities from Pointe-Noire, Republic of the Congo - Th196 P3 | ecosystem: Host-associated > Arthropoda: Insects > Digestive system > Gut ... | reverse complement strand
AAAAAAACACGGCAACCTGGCTGCACGTCTCTCTGCATTAATACAAACTGCGTATGAAAAGTCGGGTCGGAAAGTGGTCGTTCTGGTGGATGAATACGACAGGGCGTTAGTCAATACGATGTACGATCCGCCAGTCCATGATGCCCTGCGCAATTTCTTCAAAGGTTTTTATGGCGTACTGAAAGGCATGGATTATGCGCTGCGTTTTGTTTTCCTTACCGGCGTCAGCAAATTTGCGAAAGTGAGTGTTTTCAGTGATTTGAACCAGTTGAAGGACATCAGTCTGGATGAACGGTATGCCGAAATATGCGGCATTTCCGAAGCCGAACTCCTGGAGCAGTTTCAGCCTGAATTGCAGGCGCTGGCAAAAGCCACAAAGACGACTTTCGACGAAACGGCAGCCGAAGTTAAAAAACGCTATGACGGCTACCGGTTTTCTGCTGAGGGAGCAAATATGTACAATCCGTTCAGTCTGTTAAATGTCTTCGACAGCCTGAGGTATGCCTATTACTGGTTCAAGACGGGCACAACCACCTTTTTAGCCCGGACACTGCAAAAAAGCCATTTTGATATACGCAAATTCCACAATGACATCATCATTCCGGTGAAAGAAATCGACGAGTACCGCGTCGGCGAAACAAGCCTTACACCGCTGCTCTACCAGACCGGCTATCTGACTATCAAGTCGTATAGCCGGCAATACGATGAGTTTACGCTGGGTTATCCGAACGAAGAGGTGAAATACGGTTTTCTGAGCGAACTCGTACCTGCTTTTGTGCCGCAAGTCATCATGAATGATTCCTTTTCCGCTTCCCGTTTCGTCAAAGCGGTACGCGCCGGCGATGTCGACGAATTTATGAACCTTTTGACCGCCTTTTATGCCTCCATTCCCTACGATGCCATCAAAGCGTCGCATCGCGACGAACAGTATTATCAGCATCTTTTTTACCTGGTCTTTACCTTAATGGGTCAATTTGTGGATACGGAAGTAAAGAGCGCCAAAGGTCGCGCAGATGCTGTTGTAAAAACCGCTGATGCGATTTATGTCTTTGAATTCAAGATGGACGGGAACGCCACCGCCGAAGACGCCCTCGCCCAGATTGACGGCAAAGGCTACCTGATTCCCTATACCGCCGACCATCGCCGGCTGGTAAAAATCGGCGTAGAGTTCAGCCCCGAAGCAAAAGGCATCAAACGGTGGCTGGTGGGACAGAGCATATAAGTATGACAGACCGCCGGTTTATTGAATCACTGGACTATATGGTGAAAAAACAGAAACGATGAAACGACTGACGATTTTATGTATTGGATTTTGCCTGTCGGTATGGAATGGCAGTCTGGCGCAAAATGCGGAACAAATATTAAACCAGGTCAGCAGTTTAGGCGAAGCAAAAAACTATACGGAAGCCATTGCACTGTTGCGAAACAGCGAAACTGTTTTTGCAGAGGAAGGCGTATTGAGTTATATGAATGGCGTTCTTTCCTGGTATTATCTGTTTGCGAAAGAATTTAACCTTTCCGAACAGGCAGTATATAAAGCATTGGAAGCAGACAGTACGCAAACATGGGTCAAAACCAATCTTGCACACGCCTTGCTGTTTCAGGGAAAAACTGCCGAAGCGGAAGAAATTTACAACGAACTGGCAAATACACTTCTCGACGAAGACGAACCGGACACTTACACTGCCATTTTATTGAGCGATTTTGAACAGCTGGAAAACGCAGGTATTGTACCGCCACACAGCAAAAACGATTTTGAAAGGATAAAAGCCCATATTGATAAAATCAACGAAGCTATAAACATCATCAAACAGTTTATCGACTTATATGTTGCTGACAAACACGATGAAGCAATCACTGTATTACAGCCCTTTATTTCAATCATGCCTGAACAGCATGCACTATGGGCAACGGAGGTGATAGTTAACACAGGAATGGAATATGATAATGCAGGCGATTATATCCAGGTTGAAAAATATTACCTGGCAGCAAAAAATATAATAGAAAAAGTGTTGGGCAAAGAGCACCCCGAGTATTCATATTCGTTAACTCACTTAGGTCTTCTTTATATCAATTTAGGTGATTATGCCCAAGCCGAAAAATATTACCTGGAAACAAAAACAATACGGGAGAAGGTTTTGGGTAAAGAACATCCCGATTACATTATTATGTTAAATGAGTTGGGATTTTTTTATTCAGGTTTGAATGATTATGCCGAAGCTGAAAAATATTTTTTGGAAGCAAAAAATATTTACGAAAAAGTAGTGGGAAACACCCACCCGGATTATGTTACTGCTTTAATTCATTTAGGTGAGCTTTATTCCAAATTGGGCGATTATATACAAACCGAAAAATACTATCTCGAAGCAAAAAATATTATAGAAAACGTATTGAAAAATGACCATCCCGATTATGCTTATTTGTTAAATAATTTAGGAGGGCTTTATTTCGTATCAGGCGATTATGTTCAAGCTGAAGAATGTCTTTTAGAAGCAAAAATTATTACAGAAAAAGTGTTCGGAAACGACCATCCCGCCTATGCAACATCTTTAAACAATTTGGGGGGGGTATTCAGAATTATGGGTAATTATACCGAAGCGGAAAAATACTATTTGGAAGCAAAGACAATACGTGAGAAAGTTTTGGGTCAAGACCATCCCGATTATGCCATATCTCTCAACAATTTGGGGGATTTATACCTAAATATGGGCAATTATGCCGCAGCGGAAAAATACTATATAGAAACAAAAACAATACGCGAAAAAGTTTTGGGCAAAGAACATCCCGATTATGCAACATCTCTAAACAATTTAGGCGTTTTATATGATAACACGGGCAATTATACCGAAGCGGAAAAATTCCATTTGGAAGCAAAAAAAATACGTGAAAAAGTTTTAGAGAAAGAGCATCCCGCTTATGCTATGTCTCTTAACAATTTGGGTATATTATACAAAAATACAGGTAATTATGAAGAAGCGGAAAAATATTTATTGGAAGCAAAAAGAATACGTGAAAAAGTTTTGGGCACAGAACATTCTGATTATGCAATGTCTCTCAACAATTTGGGAGGTTTATATGATGATATGGGTAATTATGCCGAAGCGGAAAAATACTATATAGAAGCAAAAACAATTTCAGTAAAAATTTGGGGCAAAGAACATCCCGCTTATGCAACATCTCTAAATAATTTGGGAGTATTCTATTATAAAATAAACAATTATGCCGAAGCGGAAAAATGCCATTTAGAAGCGAAAGCAATACGTGAAAAAGTTTTAGGCACAGAACATCCTTCTTATGCAACTTCCCTTATCAATTTGGGAGATTTATATCTTAAAATGGGCAATTATACCGAAGCTGCTACTTACTATCAGGAGGCAAAAAGAATATGTGAGATTGTTTTAGGTAAAGACCATTTCGATTATGCAACATCTCTAAACAATCTGGGAAGTTTATATTTTGAAATGGGTAATTATGTCGAAGCGGAAAAATTTTATTTGGAAGCGAAAACAATACGTGAGAAAGTTTTGGGGAAATCCCATCCCTCTTATGCAATATCTCTAAGCGGTTTAGGAGTATTATACCATACCATGGGCAATTATGCCGAAGCTACAACATATTATTTGGAAGTAAAAAATATTAGCGAAGAAGTTGGGGGTAAAGAACATTCCGGTTATGCAATGTCTCTAAACAATTTGGGAGGTTTATATGCTAACATGGGTAATTATGCCGAAGCGGAAAAATACTATTTAGAAGCAAAAACAATACTTGAAAAAGTTTTGGGCAAAGAACATTCCGGTTATGCAATTTCTTTAAACAATTTAGGAGATGTATACCTGAACATGGGCAAATATGCCGATGCGGAAAAATTTTATCTGGAAGCGAAAACAATATTTGAGAAAGTTTTTGGTCAAGCCCATGCTTCTTATGCAACTTCTCTAAACAGTTTGGGAACTTCATACGTTAGAATGGGCAATTATGCCAAAGCGGAGACATGCCATTTGGAAGCCAAAACAATACTTGAGAAAGTTTTGGGCAAAGATCATCCCTCTTATGCCACTTCTCTAAACAATTTGGGAGATGTATACTTTGTCATGGGCAATTATGCCGAAGCCGAAAATTTTTATTTGGAGGCAAAAACGATACTGGAAAATGTTTTTGGTCAATCCCATCCCTCGTATGCTACTTCTCTAAACAATTTGGGCGGATTATTCAGCACTATGGGCAATTATGCCGAAGCCGAAAAATACAATTTGGAAGCAAAAACGATACAGGAGAAAGTTTTCGGTCAATCCCATCCCTCGTATGCAACATCTCTAAGCAATTTGGGGTTATTATATGCTGACATGGGCAATTATGCCGAAGCCGAAAAATACAATTTGGAAGCACAAACAATACGTAAAAAAGTTTTGGGTCATGACCACCCCGATTATGCAATTTCTCTAAACAATTTGGGGAATTTATACTTTATCATGGGCAATTATACCGAAGCAGAAAAATTTTATTTGGAAGCAAAAGCAATTTTTGATAAAGTTTTCGGTCACTCCCATCCCTCTTATACTACTTTTATAGACAATTTGAGTTTTTTTTATTTGGAAACAAAAAATTATAGCCAAGCCGAAGCCATGAAAACCGAAGCCGATCAGTTAAGAAAGTCACAGCTTGAAACAAATTTTGCTTTTCTTTCCGAACAGCGAAGAAGTCTTTTCTGGGATATAAATAAATATAATTTTGAAGCATCATATTCCTATGTCTATGTGTATTCCGTTAATTCAATGACTGCACACATTTTCGACAACACGCTGTTTACAAAGGGTCTTTTATTGCGTACCACCAACGGTATCCGTGATGCCATTTATGCTTCCGGGAATCAAGAACTGATCAGCCAGTACGAACAGCTGGGCAGTCTGCGTCAACAAATCAACAACCTGCAACAAAAAGAAGATTACAACCATGAACAGATACAAACCTTACAGGACCGGGCAGACCAGCTCGACAGAGCCGTTACCCAATCATCACAAGCCTACCGCGACCTGAAAGCCGATATCTCCATGACCTGGCAGGATGTGCAAAAGCAGTTAAAACCGGATGAAGTAGCCATCGAATTTGTGGATTTCCGCCTGTATAATACGGAATGGACAGGCACAACAATGTATGTCGCTCTGATTGTGCGTCCGGGAATGGAGGCGCCCACATGGATACCGCTCTGCGAAGAAAAGGATTTGCAGGCATATTTTAATAGAGCGGAAGGTGCATTTAATGATAATCTAAAGACCAACATACTTTACAACATTTTTGGCGCCGAACTCTACAACCTTATCTGGCAACCGCTGGAAAAAGAACTGGCAGACGTAAAAACAGTTTATTACTCTCCATCCGGACTGCTGCATAAGGTTTCGTTTGATGCCATTCCTGTGGATGGCGCAAGGCTTTTCGACAGGTACGAAATGAAACTTGTTTCAAGTACGCGCGAAGTCAGGCGGTTGAAAGAAGAAACCGCTGAAGTGGCGCATGGCTCTGCCGTTCTTTATGGCGGGATTGATTATGAAGGTGATGCAGACGGTTTAATAGCCGCCGCCCAACCCTATCCCCAGTCTGCCGCGACCCGCTCGTTCAACAGCGAAACGCGCGGATCAGCGTGGACGCTTTTGCCCGGAAGTAAAACAGAAATGGAACAGATCGCCTCATACCTGCAAAGCCATCAGGTAGCGCATGAAACATTTACAGGAGTTGCCGGCAATGAAGAAAGTTTCAAAAGCCAGAGCGGCAAAAATACGAATCAGATAGTCATCTCCACGCACGGCTTTTTCCTGGAAGATATTCAAAAGGATAACAACGCCGACTTACTGCGGCGTCTGGGCGGCGGCGGATCGCAAAAGCCGTTTGAAAACCCGCTCCTGCGTTCGGGTCTGGTCATGGCAGGCGCGAACAGGGTCTGGACGGGACAGCCACCTATCGAAGGTATCGAAGACGGCATCCTTACTGCCGACGAAATCTCCCAGCTCAACCTGATCAACACCCGCCTTGTCGTCCTGTCCGCCTGCCAGACAGGGCTTGGCGAGGTGCAGAACAGCGAGGGCGTGTTTGGCTTGCAGCGCGCCTTCAAACTTGCCGGTGTCGAAAGTCTGATCATGAGCCTCTGGGAAGTCGACGACAAAGCCACCCAAATCATGATGAGCGCCTTTTACGAAAACTGGCTCGGCGGCAAAACCAAACAGGAAGCCTTCCGGATTGCCCAAAAAGCAGTCCGCGAATATACAGGTTTTGATTATTCTTCACCCTATTACTGGGCAGCCTTTGTGATGATGGATTAACTTAATGCCAGCGTACCGGTGAAAATGCTATCTTTGCAGTCAAAAACTACGTAAACATGAAAGAAATGAGACGATATTTTCCCCCAAAAACCGTCATGGTGTTCATTCACCCTGCCATTGTATTGGCAATTTCATACATCATTGTTTCGTTTTTTATATCCAGTACCAAATCACTTTCATTCTTCTCTGTATTTGATGAATCGGGCGATGTGCCGATGTCGGATATGTACCTGTATATTAATTCGCGCAGGGGACCTGCCGAATTAAACACGAAAATTACGTTCGTAGATATTGATTCATGCCAAGACCGGTTTGAAATCGCTCAGGTGATCGAACAAATCAATTCGTTGCGTCCGGAAGTCATCGGATTGGATGTTTTTTTCAGAAACCGGAAAGAAGCAAGAGAGGATGACATGCTTGAAAATGTGATTCGTGAAAGCAGAAACCTGGTGGTTTCCTGCATCGTAGAGTCCGAACAGCAAGGTGATACCTGTGATATCGTGCATCGCAACTTCTTTGCCGAGGGGGAAGAACACCATTTTACGGAAGGGTTTATTAATTTGGACAGCGATGGCTTTAGCGCGGTGCAAACGTTTACGCCCCGCCTTTTCTACCGGCGGGCACAATCGCTGGATACGCTTTACAGTTTTGCCGCACAAGTAGTAAGGTTATGTAATGAAACAGCTTTTGACACCTTGTTGCAGCGAACCGGAAACCTTGAGCTTATTCATTTTCGACCGCTTCGTTTTTACGAAATCGACAAAAATGAAATTGTCGGTAATCCGGAACTGATTACCGGCAAGATTGTACTGATAGGTTCGCTGTCGGAAGACCTGCATAAAACGCCTGTCTATCAACAAATGCGTGGCATGGAAATTCACGCACAAGTCATCTCCACCATTGTTGATAAAAAATACATTGACAGGATAGATAATGGATGGACGAAACTGATGAACATGATGCTTTGTTATTTGTTTACACTTTTTTGCTGGTTTGCGACGACAAGATTTCACAGGGGGGTTGGCATTTTGATCAAACTGGTTCAGGTCCTCATTTTTGGCATTGTATTTTTTACCGGTTACTATTTGTTTAATCATTACAGCATAGATATGACAGATACACGTTCGATAATCGTAATGGGAGTTGTTATATTGTTTGTAGATATCTATAATGTTTGTATTTTTGCAGGCAATAAATATATTATAACCCCCAAAAGTAAACCGGAATGAAAAAGATCGTATTTAAAATTCTTGTTGGCGGTATGATCATGCTGTTTCACCTGGCTGATTTACAGGCGCAATACACAGTATTTAATGTCAAAGGAACTGTTGAAATGAGTGTAGATGGAAAAAGCTGGAATCCACTGAAAAAGAAAGATGAATTAAAAGATGCTTACCAAATCCGGCTGCTTGAACGTTCGTTAGTAGAAATTATTGATTCACAAAACCTGGTATACAGTTATAACGGAACTGACATCGTTGCTGTGAGCGATATTATCAAACAGAGGAAAACGGTCTTGGAAGCAATGAACGAAAAATCGGGGCATCGCACGGCTATTGGCGGCGTTGTGCGAGGCGCTCAGAAAGAGGCTGTCTGTTATCTCCTTTTTACAGTCCTGGAACCATTCAATTTATATGACAATTATGATTTAATCCCCGAAGGAGCTGTTTTTTACATGACAGTCTACAATGAAACGGCAAACGATCTCATCGTAAATGTATCCCAGGAACTTGAGAATAAGGAATTGATACCATGCTTTCCCGGAGACCTCCATGTGGGAAAAAACTCATTTGTTGAAATAAAGGATTTGCTTTTCGGAAAGCAGGAAAAGAATAACTTTACCATCTCTTATACAAACAAAGAATAAAGAAGTTACGCTGCATTTGCATCCCGGCGTCACCTACCTCCTCACAATATTCTTCCCAAACGGCGTCAAAGCTAATTTGGCCATTTTGAAATGTTGCCTTCCAAAAGGAATGCCAATGATGGTGATGCACAGGAGGATGCCGAAGAACAAATGGGTCAGGCAAATACAAAATCCCCCGCAGATAATCCACACAATATTCATGATCACCGACAGACAACCGCTGTTCCCGTTGTCGGTCACTTTGCTGCCGAAGGGCCATAAAGCCAGTCCGGCAAGTTTTAATGTTTGTATGCCGAAAGGAATACCGATGATGGTAACCATCAAGCATAAACTTGAAATCAAGTATTCGATGGAAGTAATCAAACCGCCGAATATCAGCCAAATAATATTTCCCAAAAATCTCATTTTGATATTTATTTAAAAGTAATTGTTTCTTGTTGAATAAACTGAATCACTGATTCACTCTCTTACGGGTCTTACTCCACTCTCCATTTCTGCCGCTTCATGGAGTAGATGCAAGACCTGTTGTTTGACTGTTTCGAAGCTATCCCTTAATTCGGGTTTAACAGGGTGGGAGGGAGGAGATTCCATTTTCAACGGATCAATAGGCGTACCGTTTCTGTAGACCCTGAAATCCAAATGCGGTCCGGTAGATAATCCCGTCGAACCGACATATCCGATGACTTCTCCCTGTTGAACCTGTTTCCCTGCCTGAATGCCGGGAGCAAAACCGCGAAGGTGCATATATGAAGTAGTATAGACCGAGTTATGTTGTATCCTGACATAGTTGCCTCCACCCCCTGCTTCATATCCCTTAGCTACCACTTTGCCGCTGCCGATTGATTTGACAGGCGTACCGGCAGGCGCCACATAGTCCACGCCATGATGCGCACGATTGATCCTTAATATAGGATGAAAACGGGAATTGGTAAAACCTGAGGAAATACGACTGTAGTTTAACGGCGCTTTCAGAAAGGCTCTCTGAAGACTTTGCGCCTCCTCATCGAAATATTCGACAATACTGTCCTGTACAAAAGGGATGGCTGTAAATGGTTTTCGGTCGTGAATAAAGATAGCCCCGTCAATGGAAAAAATATTGATTGACAGCGAATCTTCTATAAAAGATTCCGTATATATTATCTGAAAAGAATCTTTGGGCTGAATGGTAAAGAAATTAATCTGCCATGCGAAAATATCTTCAATTTGAATAGTAAGCAGTTTGTTAGCGCCTTGTTTTACGATTTCGTTCCAAAGGGAAGATTGTATGCTTCCGGCAATGAATTGTTGTTTCTGTGTGATTTCTTTATGATATGGATATACGGCGATCCCGTCGTTTGTTAAATCTATAATTACATACTCAATAAGGGATTTTGCAAAAATGACGTATTGGACGGATTCCAGACTGTCTTGGGTCGATAAGGCATAATAATTCAGTCCGGCCCGAAGTTTCTTAGGGTCGAGCAAGTCGGCAGAGGCTTTATAAATGTTTTCGCTTTTGGTTGCCGGTAAGCCTAATTTTGAAAAAATAGCTGACAGGTTGTCACCCGATCTGATCGTATAATCGGTGACGTTGAGTGAATCAATACAGATATCGAAAAAATACGAGCACGTATTTTCAACTTCATCCATTGCCTGTTCAGGGACAGACTTGCCGGGTCTGCACGAAAAACTCCATAAACACAGGAGCATAATGCAGCCAACCAAAGCGGACAACCGTATAAGTGGCAGTTTCACTATCATCGTGATGCAAAAATACAAAAAAGATTATTCTGTTTATTTCTCCGAATGAAAAAAATGCTTACCTTTGATATTTATATTTTATTTGAAACGTATGAAAGTAAAACATTTTTTATTCATGAGCAGTATTATAATGATTGCAGGCGCTTGTAATACAAAGACAAACATAGAATATCCCGTGACTGAAAAGGATCAGACGGCGGATACGTATTTTAACAGAGAAGTGGCTGACCCTTACCGCTGGTTAGAAGATGATACGTCCCGAGTAACGGAAGCATGGGTAGAAGCGCAAAATAAGGTGACACAGGCATATCTGTCGAAGATACCTTTCCGCGACCGGTTGAAACAACGGTTGACCGAATTGATGGATTACGAGAAAATTGGGGCGCCTGTCAAGAAAAAAGGGAAATATTATTTCACGAAAAATGACGGATTGCAGAATCAAAGTGTATTGTATGTAAAAGAATCATTGGACGGAACGCCAACGGTCGTACTTGATCCGAATCAATTGTCGGACGACGGAACGGTGGCGCTTACCGATTTTTCTTTTTCAAAAGACGGTAAATATCTTGCCTATCGTATATCGCGAAGCGGATCAGACTGGAATGAAATCTTTGTTATCGACCTTACGACCGGACAGCACACCGATGATCATATTCTCTGGTGCAAATTCGGCGGCCCCTCCTGGCAGGGAGACGGATTCTACTACAGCGCTTATGATGCCCCGGAGACAGGGAAGGAATTTTCGGATATGAATGAAAATCATACGATATATTACCATACATTAGGAAAGCCTCAGTCGGAAGACCTGTTGATTTACCGTAATCCCAATGAACCCCAGCGGTTTTACGAAGGTGGAGTAAGTGAAGACGAACGCGTCCTGTTTATTTATGAGTCAGGAGCCGAACTTGGCAATAATTTGTTTATGAGAGACTTGACTCAAAAGAATGCTCAGATAATTCAACTAACTGAAGATATGAACTATCTGTATTATCCGATTGAAGTGGTTGGTGATAAAATCTACTTCCTGACCAACTATCAAGCTCCGAAATATAAGTTGATGGTAGCTGATATTCGTTCGCCGGAATTAAAACACTGGAAAGAATTGGTGCCGGAATCGGAATCGGTATTATACTATGGGCAGGTTATCGGAGGAAAGCTTGTCTTGACGTACGAAAAGGATGCCTCGCAACATGCCTTTATCTATTCTTTGGAAGGCAAGCAGTTACTTGAGGTTTCGCTTCCGACCTTAGGATCGGTAGGTTTCAGGGGAGAAAAGGACGATCAGGAGGCGTTTTATGTTTTCACTTCGTTTACTTTTCCGCCAACCATCTATAATTATGATATGGATACGAACGAATCAACGCTTTACATGGCCCCCAAGGTAGCTTTTAACCCTGATGATTATACAACCGAACAGGTGTTTTATCCCAGCAAGGACGGAACGAAAATCCCGATGTTCCTGACATATAAAAAAGGATTACGGAAAAACGGCAGCAATCCTGTTTTCCTGTATGGTTACGGAGGTTTTAATATCAGCCTGACGCCGTCGTTTTCTACTAACCGCCTGGTTTTTCTGGAAAACGGAGGCATCTATGCACAGGCTAATTTGCGTGGAGGAAGCGAATATGGCGAAGACTGGCATCAGGCGGGAATCAAAATGAACAAACAAAATGTGTTTGATGATTTTATTGCAGCCGCTGAGTACCTTATCAGGGAACAATATACGAATAAAGATAAACTGGCTATCAATGGCGGGTCGAATGGCGGATTGTTGGTCGGGGCGGTCGTTAACCAGCGCCCCGACTTGTTTAAAGTTGCAGTCCCTGCTGTTGGGGTGATGGATATGCTTCGTTATCATAAATTTACAATCGGTTGGAACTGGGCAGGCGATTACGGTACGAGCGATGACAGTCAGGAGATGTTTGAATACCTGTATGCCTATTCACCGCTACATAACATACGCAACGACGGCGCTGCATACCCTGCTATCCTGATCACTACAGCCGATCATGACGACCGGGTGGTGCCGGCGCATTCGTTTAAATATGCCGCTACATTGCAGGCTGCCCATACGGGCGACGCCCCCAAACTGATCCGTATCGAAACAAATGCCGGACACGGAGCCGGTAAACCCATTTCAAAAATATTAGAGGAAAATGCGGACATATACGCCTTTATCATGTATAACCTGGGAATGAAAATGGAGCGTGATTAGTCGATACCGGAGAAAGATAAGCCGGTCGTCTTAATTAATTCACTTAAGCGCTCTTAAATATCGCAATTATTTCATTTCCAAATAACACCATAAAGGATAATGGTCGGACATGGATATGTTATCGACCTTCGCATTATAGGCTTTCATATTGGGAGAATGTAAGATATGATCAATCCTGAACCAGAAATAGTTTTGATTGCAGGTTATTCCTATGCCTGTTCCAGAAGCGGCGTAGGCGTCAATCAGCGTTCCCTGGATAATACGTCGTGCGTATGAAATCGGTGTGTCATTAAAATCCCCGCACACAATAAGATAATCTCCTTTCGCATTGTGTATTTCTTCGGCCACAATCTCTGCCTGCTCGGCACGAATAAGGAAAGCCTCACCTATTTTGCGTTGGATCGTTGACTTTAAGTCGTCAAACGTTTCCGTATTCATGTTTTGAATAAAATCGGAATAGATGGAACGGTCTTCCATGGTCAGTTTGAACGACTCCAAATGATTATTAACCACAACTAACTTTTTCCCTTTTACATCTATTTCATGGATGGTTGAACCATTAAAGGTGCTGTCGTAACGAATTTTACGGGAATTCAGAATCGGATATTTTGAAAAAATTGCCAAACCGATCGAATACCTGTTTTTCCGAACCAATGGCTCCGAATAATAATAAGGATACATATGAAAGGCACGATCTACCTTCTCCTGTGTCATGTAATTTCGTTGTGTCCCAACCATATACTCCTGCAAACACACAATATCTGCATCCGAATGGGCTATGTATTCAATGATCGCATTCGGATTATTCGGGGTATGATCCTTATATCCAAAAGCCATTACATTGTATGTCAAAATCTTAAGGACTTCCTTTTGAGTCACGTCTGTCTGAATGGGATGAAACGGGGCATAATGGGTAATCGGTTTCCAACAAATAAAAAAGGAACAGAGGATGACAAAAAACATCACCCATTTCCTGGCAATAAGCCAATACAGTAAGAAACAAAAATTCAGGATAAAAAACCCCGGAAAGACTAAACCTATATACGAAAACCACGCACTTATATTCGGAGAAATGCAATCTGAATAAGCTGCGATCACAAATAAGATGGCACATATAAAATTTAATATCGCTATCAATGTATGTATCAATCTGAAAGGACTCATTCTTTATTTTTTACTTGCATCAAAAAGCGCTTTTTTCTCATCGGAAGAAAGGCTTTGGTATCCAAAATGTTTTAATTTATCCAAAATCTCATCGATCGTTTCCGTTTCCCGGCGTTTACGCATATTATAGTCAGCATCCGTTTCCTTTCTTTGATAGGTTACTTTCATCCGGACACGACGTCGTTTTCGGAAATTAACCACCCGGTCAATTAACCGGTTGATTCCAGAAGTTAAATCTTTTCCTTTTTGAAATTGTGTCGCATATAAAATGCCGAACAATGCCCCTCCGATATGTGCAATATGTCCTCCGGCATTGGCCGAAACAATAGACAGCAAATCAACAAGAAAGGCAAATAAAGCCAAATAAATCAGTTTGATGCGTCCGATAAGCAACAAATTGATCTCATAGTTTTTCTGATAAAAAGAAACAGCAAAAACAATTGCCATAACCGATGCAGAGGCGCCCATCATAAAACCGGAACCAACCACATTCCGGAAATAGGGGAACACATTGTACGCGATCAGGAAAAAAACAGCTCCCACGATGCCTCCGGCGACATATAAACCTCCGAACTGGCGTTCGTTGAAAAAAAGCAGGAATATCCTGCCAAACCAATACAACCAGAGCATATTAAACAGGATATGCAGTATGTCGAGATGAACAAACATGTACGTTAGTACAGTCCAGGGCCGGTAAATAAGCAATTGATAAGAAGAAGGAATTTGCAGATATCTGACAAAATTGACGCCATCAATCTGAAAAAGTGTGAATACGACGATTGTCAGCTTTATCAAAACAAAGATCCCTACATTAATATATATAAGCTTTGTTGGAATATTCGCCCGGATAAATAACTGTTTTATTTTAGTAAAAATTTCCACGTTCCTGATCTTTCTTTTTCCAATACCGAATCATAAAAAATCCAAATAACATCCCGCCCAAATGGGCAAAATGCGCCACATTATCACCGCTAAAATTGGCAACACCCAGAAATAACTCAATCACTCCGTAAATCGCTACAAAATATTTCGCTTTGATCGGAATCGGCAGAAACAGAAGAAATAACGGGGTGTTGGGAAACAACATTCCGAAAGCCAGCAAGATTCCAAATACAGCGCCTGAGGCGCCAATCGTAATAAAGTTGTTTATGATTGAATGCGTAAGCAGTTCGGGAAGAGGGATTCCTGACCTTTGTGTCTCAGCATAAAACAAATAAAACCATGATAGCTCCTGAATCATTGCCGCCCCAACGCCCGTTGCTATATAAAACATCAAAAAACGTTGCCAGCCCCACACACTTTCAAGCACACGCCCAAACATATATACGGCAAACATGTTGAAAAAAACATGTTGAATCGATCCCATATCATGCAAAAACATGTAGGTAAACAGTTGGTAAAACCGAAAATCGGAAGCCGTCGGAAAATGTAATCCAAACCACCGAATTATGTCAATATCAAACCGGGGTAAGACAAGACTTGCCAACCAACAAAGAAAGTTGATAATTATCAAATTTTTAGTAACTACAGGTATACTGCTGAAAAAACCGAATCTATTTTGCTCCATCATTTTTGTTTATTCTTTGTAGCAAATATATAGCATAAATTTGGCTTTTTCATCTCTTTTTGACAAAAAAACACTTTTTTGATAAAAAAAATTACTTTTGGCTTTGTTTATTGAATAACATGACATACATTTATGGCTTCAAATTGAAAGAAAAGTATTTATTTAATTTTATTTACTGTTTTTTAATTATTAACATTATGAACAAAACTGAATTTGTAAATGCCGTTGCTGAAAAAGCAGGCATGAGTAAGGTAGACGGCAAAAAAGCCGTTGAAGCTGTAATCCAAACAATCGCCGAAGAGATGGAAAAGGGAAGTAAAGTGACCATCCTGGGCTTTGGTTCTTTTACTGTCGTACAGAAGGTAGCGCGCAAGGGAAATAATCCGAAAACAAAAGAAGTGATTGACATTCCTGCACGCAAGGTTGTTAAGTTTAAAGTTGGTGCAGATTTGGCTAAAACCGTAAAATAAAGCTTGTTTTTAGCTGAAAAGGAAAGGGACTGTCCTCAAAATAAGGATAGTCTCTTTTTTTGACAATGACGGTGATGTACATCGTCATTGCGAGCATGCGAAGCGATCCGCAAAAAAGCGATAATCAAAAATATGAACCTTTTTTATTCCAAATTTTGCTTTTTTCAACAGAAAAACGTATATTTGCATAAAAAGTGATGATTTGTTATGAATTGGACTCAGTTAATTTCTGGCAAACGATTGGGCGTCGAGGCTTATCACGAACGCAAACATGAACGGACAAATTTCCAACGGGATTATGACCGGCTGATCTTTTCTTCTCCTTTTCGCCGGTTACAGAATAAAACCCAGGTGTTTCCTTTGCCTGGCAGTATCTTTGTACATAACCGTCTAACTCACAGTTTGGAAGTATCTTGTGTGGGACGTTCGTTAGGAAATAATGCAGCGACACTGCTTATGCGGAAATATCGGGATCAGGACATGGATTTTTCTGAAATCGGTTCGATAGTTTCTGCAGCATGCCTGGCACATGATATGGGTAATCCGCCGTTTGGCCATTCGGGCGAACGGGCTATCTCTGCCTATTTTACGGAAGGGAACGGAAAACAACTCGAAGCAAAAGTGCGCGAGGAAGGAGACCGGTGGGAAGATTTTGCCTGCTTTGAAGGAAATGCCAATGCAATACGCCTTTTGACACATCAGTTCGTCGGTCGAAGGAAAGGCGGATTTGCCTTGACATACAGCACACTTGCCTCGATCGTGAAATATCCCTTCGCTTCGACATTCAACGGAAAAGGCAAATTCGGCTTCTTCCAAACCGAAGAAGAAACCTACCGGTGTATCGCCAACGAACTGGAAATCCATCAACCCAATCCGGCAGTCGACGTCCATGCCCGTTATCCGTTAGTCTTCATGGTCGAAGCTGCCGACGATATCTGTTACCAAATCATGGACATAGAAGATGCGCACAAACTGCGGATCCTGACAAGCGAAGAAACAATCCGGCTGTTGCTTCTTTATTTTGAAGGCAAACGATTGGAAAGTATCCTGCATACAATGCACATGGTAAGTGACACCAACGAACAGATTGCCTATCTGCGCTCCTGTATCATTGGACAGTTGGTAGACGAATGTACCCAAATCTTTATGGAAAACGAAGAGTCCATCCTGAACGGTACCTACGACAAACCTTTGATCGAAGGGATAAGCGATTTGGCTAAAAACGCTTACCGTACCTGCTCGGAAGTGGCGTACCAAAAAATCTATATCGCCAACGAAGTATTGGATATTGAACTGGCCGGTTATCATATCTTCAGTGCTTTGCTTGATTCATTCATCGAAGCGGTAACAAATCCTTCACAGACATACAGCAAGCTGTTACTCAGTAGAATACCGGATCAATATGAAATCCGGGCGCCGACTACTTACGGCAAAATCCAATGTGTGCTCGACTATATTTCGGGAATGACCGACGTCTATGCCCTTGATATATATCGCAAAATTACAGGAATGAGCTTGCCGGCAGTATAATAGATAAAAAATGTAAGAATCATTGGTAGATAGATAAAATACAGATATAATATGGATAAAAAAATATAACATGAAAAAGAACCGTTTCTTTTACTTTTTATTTTTTGTTCTTGTGTCCGGCAACATTTGTTTTGGGTATACACAAACCATCGGGCTTGTTCAGCTTCCGGAAGCAGGAAACAAAACACTGTTACACAGTGGCTGGTATGCACGGCGATCTAACGAAATCAGTCTGGATGGCAACCGGTTGACGATGCAACCATTCAATCCCAATGGCTGGATGAATGCCAAAGTGCCAGGTACCGTACTGACTACGCTGCTTGAAAACAACCTTTTTCCGGCGCCCGAAATCAGTCTGAACAATAATCTGATACCCGATATTTATACAGTCGGGAAAGATTTTTATACATTCTGGTTTGTCCGTCCCTTCGAAATAAAAGGGCTGGAAAAGGACATGCAAGTTTGGTTGAATTTCAGAGGTATCAACTATAAAGCGGATATCTTCCTGAACGGAAAACGCATTAATCATACGACACATGAAGGAATGTTTCTGCGTCAAAGTTATTGCATCACTTCCTATCTGAAGGAAAATGAAGTCAATCTGCTGGCTGTGATTGTTTATCCGCCCGACTATCCCGGCAATCCCAATGGCGGACAGGGAGGCGACGGACAGATTGCACGGAATGTGACAATGCAATTCACCCCGGGATGGGACTGGATTCAGCCTGTACGCGACCGTAATACGGGTATCTGGGATGAAGTGTCTATTACCACTACCGGAGCGGTCAGGATACAACATCCGTATGTCGTAACAAAGGTTTCCGGAATCCGCCAACCGGATGGAAATCAAGCCGACGCCCTTGTGCGCACATTCATTGAAGTAGAAAATACCTCCGGAGTAACCCAAACAGGAACTTTAGTTTGCGAAACAGGTGCTGGAGTCTTGCGACAAACCGTTAAGCTGCATCCAAATGAAAAACGTCAGGTTGCATTGAAAGATGTGGTCGTGAAAAATCCACGCCTGTGGTGGCCAAACGGCATTGGTGAACAATATTTATATGATATGCGTTTTTCTTTTGAAATAGATGGTAAGGTCAGCGACAGTCATCAGTTGCATTATGGAATCCGTGAAATCACATCCGAAAAGTGCTCTCAGACAGGAGGTCGCAAGTTTTATGTGAACGGTCAGCCGATTTTTATGACGGGTGGAAACTACATCGCTTCTGACTGGTTACTTCGCCTTTCACCCGAACGCTATCGTGCCGAAGTACGTTTTCATGCCGAAATGAATGTGCGTATGATCCGGATATGGGGGGGAGCGCTATTGGAACGTCCCGAGTTTTATGACGTTTGCGACGAATATGGAATTCTTGTGTTTCAAGACCTTTGGGGAACAGGCGATTGTAACGGAGCCTGGGAAGACCAGACGAAATTGGAGTCGCGCGAACGTCGTTGGGAATATCCTGATAATCATACCCTGTTTCTTGCATCGGTTGAAGATCAGGTAAAGATGATACGTAATCATCCGAGCCTTAGCCTGTGGTGCGGTGGAAACGAATGGCCATTGGCAGCAAATATCGACCGGCATCTGAAAGAAGAACTATTTCCGCGCTTAGACCCTGAACGTCTTTTCGCCAGTTTCTCTACCGATACATTTTTCACCCGCAATACAATCGGAGGGGTAGGGGATGGTCCGTACGGTATCCAAGAGCCTGAATGGTTTTTTACCTTCCGTTCTACGCCTTTCAATCCGGAGGCTGGATCAGTAGGAACACCCGAAATAGAAAGCTTACGCGAGATAATGACCGATAGAGAGTTAGTCGCTTTTCCGCGAAGAGGAGGCAGGGCTACGAATGCTGCATGGCAGTATCATAAAGATTTAGGATACGGTACTCACCTCGAACGCTACGGAGAAGTTACGGATATCGAATCGTATGTAAAATATGTGCAGATAGTAAATTACGACCAATATCGCTCGTTTATGGAGGGCTGGGCGTCCCGGATGTGGGAATGGTATACGGGCATCCTGATCTGGAAAACCCAGAATCCATGGACTTCGCTCCGCGGACAGATGTATGACTGGTATCTTGATGTGAATGCGACATTATATGGAACACGCAAAGGCTGTGAACCGTTGCATCCGCAGTATAATATCGTAAGCAAACAGGTAGAATTGGTTAATACGGCTTTGAGAAATCATGATGTGGTGGTGAAAGCACAGCTGTATCAACTTTCGGGTAAGACGATCTGGGAAAAGGAAATGGTTGTCTCCATCCGGGCAAATCAGGTGGAACGGTTGTTTGAGGTGCCGGCTCCCGAAGGGATTGACGGAGTTTATTTCCTGAAGTTGACACTGATAGAATCTGGCAACGAACTGACAAACAATATCTATTGGCTCACGACCAAAGAGAAAGATTTTACGTCGTTAAACGAACTGCCTAAGACTACCCCTGACGTCCGTATAACCATAGATAAACAAAATGATAACTACAAGGGAACGGTAACAATGAAGGCAAAAGAGCATATCTCGTTCTTCAATCGCATCAAAGTATTTGACAAAAGTACCGGAAAGCGAATCTTGCCTGTACATTATTCTGACAATTATATTACGTTGATGCCAGAAGACGAGCAAACCGTCCTATTGGATTTTACTTCCTCCCTGCCCAAAGAGCTAATCGATATCCGTATCGAAAGCTGGACAGATGAAAAATAGATAGTAGAATTTAAACTCTAATGAAATGATAACCTAAACAATCTAATTACCTAAATTAACCAAAATACCGGTTAAACAGTCCTGCGAAACCTCTGCCGTGGCGGGCTTCATCTTTTGCCATTTCATGAACCGTATCGTGAATGGCGTCAAGATTTAACTCTTTGGCACGTTTTGCAATACGCATCTTGTCGATATTGGCGCCGCTTTCGGCATACATTCTTTTTTCCAGGTTTGTCTTCGTATCCCAAACCACATCGCCTAACAACTCGGCAAACTTTGCAGCATGTTCTGCTTCTTCCCATGCATAACGTTTGAACGCTTCCGCAATTTCCGGATAACCCTCGCGGTCAGCTTGACGACTCATGGCTAAATACATACCGACCTCCGTACTTTCGCCCATAAAATGAGCATTCAGGTCTTTAATCATTTCATCATCGCAACCTTTCGCTACACCGATTTCATGCTCGGTGACAAATTTCAATACATCGCTTTCAACGAGTTCTTTAAATTTACTTCCGGGAACATTGCATTGAGGGCATCTTTCCGGAGCCGAATCACCTTCGTGGACATATCCACACACTGTACAAATAAATTTCTTCTTCATTACTTTAGTTTAAAAAAATTGATAAATAATAAACGCTATCTTTTTATGAAATACATCTTTTACAAATCCCTTTTAGATTAACATACGCTTCATCTATCAAAAAATCAATGTCTTTTGGCAATAAATCGTTTGTTTCGGAAAGAGGAACATCAATAATACAGCCGCATTGCTTGCAGCGAAAATGGGAATGTGCTTCTACCGTACCATCAAACCTGGCATTTCGTTCATCGATATCAATATTTCGGGCAATTTTCTGTTGTACAAATAATTTCAATGTATTGTGCACAGTCGTTTTTGACAACGTCGGTATAGCAGGTAATAGCTCCGTATATATTTCATGAACGGTAGGATGTGTCTTGTTTGTCAAGAGATAATCCATTATCGCCAAACGTTGTACGGAAGGGCTGATACCATGATCAATCAAATATTGTTGCGTTTGTTTCATCAAATTGTAATCATATTAAATTTGTATCAGGTACAAAGATAAAACATAAAATCGAATTTTCCAAATAAAAAAACATTTTTTTTATTTTTTGTGTTTGTAAACATAAAAACATGTACATTTGCGCCGTAAAAAATGAATTTCGTTTAGGATTATTTATTTATAATGTATGATGTTTGATTTCGTTGATTCTTATCCCTGGTTATTGCCTGTCATTATTTTCTTTGGTCGTATTTGTGATGTAACGCTGGGTACGTTACGCATTATTTTTGTTTCCAAAGGCGAAAAAAGTAAAGCTCCGATTGTCGGTTTTTTTGAAGTGTTCATTTGGGTGGTTGTTATATCCCAGATTTTTTCGCATGCTACGAACATTATTGCCTATGTAGCATACGCAGCCGGATATGCCACAGGGAATTTTGTCGGTATTCTGGTCGAAAACAAAATTGGTTTCGGATACCAATTGTTTCGCATCTATACGAATAAAAATGGAGCCGAATTGTGTAAAATGCTCAATCAAAGAGGAATCGGTTCCACTTTAATCAAAGGTGAAGGCGCTATTTCCGAAGTAAGTATCATTGAAGCGGTGGTAAAAAGGAGAGCGGACAAAACGATTGTCGGCATACTCAACCAATTCGATCCGGATATATTTTATCTGATTGAAGACATTCG
>Ga0099364_10004430_pt1 | contig 21292 bp, 16 predicted proteins | sample TergutTh196P3_FD_73070 | JGI IMG/M metagenome (GOLD analysis project Ga0099364, IMG submission 73070) | Microcerotermes parvus P3 segment gut microbial communities from Pointe-Noire, Republic of the Congo - Th196 P3 | ecosystem: Host-associated > Arthropoda: Insects > Digestive system > Gut ... | reverse complement strand
CACCCCTGCTTACCAGGTTTATACATTCTTTATTTACTTCATGGTTGCGTTTTCGAACCAAAAGAAATTCCTTAAGTATCTTTTCAGGTATTGTGGCTTCAAGCTCTTCGAGCTTTTTTATGATTGACGTATTTGTTTTATCAAGCTGAACAATATGAGTATATCTGGAATACTCTCCAACTGCTTCCCACCATACTTTTGTTTCCATGTTTATAGTGCTTATTGTTGTACGCATCAATACATTAAAAGCAAAAATTTTAAGTTTTGGATTTGCTGTTTTTAATTTTTCAAGTATATATAAACGTTCCAGTGCTGTATTTAATGTAATACTGTTTTGCCTTGAAGCAAGTAAACTGCCAAATAAAAGCTGATCTATGGATAAAACAAGAGCATCACAATCAATAGCATTGTCAAAAAGCCATTGGGATATTTTAGTAAAGCATGAAGCTTCCCTAAAATAATCCATGATACTCCTGGGCGGAAGCACACATTCAAAACCCTTTATGGCTGCCAGATCTTTAACAAAATTATAACTGCATGGTCTTGAGTCAAGCGGAAGTATACATGTTTTCATACGGCTCTCTTTACTATCTACCGCATACTGGATAGCATGATAACAATTTCTTCATCATCAAGACCCTGTAATTCAATATTTATAAGACCTAAAAGCTGATTAAGATCAAGAATTGTTGAATAATCAGCAATTCTGTTTTTATAAACAAGAAAAAACTTTGCAAGGGTTATACCCACATCAGAGTAATCAGAAGCTGATTCAATAAATTCATTTACCGATTTTAGAAAGTTTTTCTTTTTTTGTATATAAGAATGCCCCTTATTGGTCTGGAATTTAACAACACCAAATGCATCAAGCACCCTATACTTATTTTTACAGGAACTTATTAAACCAAATAATTTCTTTTTTGTTTCAGTTTCTTCGTAGATAAAAAACCCTCCGGTTTCTGCAATTAGCTTGATATTGTCAGGAGCTTTTGTCTTAAAAGAAACAATCGCACATTTTCGAATCTCAGTCTCATCCAATTTTTTCATATAATGGTAATCCTTATCCATTTCAAAAGAACCAGTAGCAATAGCCCTTAGTATATTCTTTGATTGATCGATTTCTATTTGAATATCGATCGTGTTTGCATCAGCGCCCATGGAAGCAAGACGGTTATAGGCATCTTTTCTTATGGAGAGTATATCATTTTTTGTGGGATTTATCACAGTTCTTTCCACCGAGTCCCGCAGCATGGCAAGAGCTGCGCCTATAGCCGAGATTACCTCCGCTTTATCTGTAATAACATACTGCATACCAATCTTCCTGCTAAGCCAGGGAACCAAAGCAGTTGCACCGCCTCCCCCTCCTGCAAGCGAGACCAGCTCAGTATCCATTTCATACTCATCCAGCAGGGCATTTACAACTGACCTTACTTTATGTATAGCGCTGTCAAGAATCTCAAGAGCAATCTGTTCTCCGGTTTTTTGAAAATATTTTCCAATGGTATCAAAAACATTTTGAACTGTATTAATATTGCTGTAGGCATAATCCCCCTCTTTTGTCATTCCAAGAAGTATAGAAGCATCAGTAAGTGTAACTGCAAACTTTTTACCATGTTCATTTTCCAGACCAAGATAATCAGCAGGGTCAGAAGGCATGGGTGAAAAAAGAATAGGCTTTACATTTTCAAGTTCTTCCGGATTGCTGAATGCTATATAACCCAGCCCGGCAATATGTGCGCTTCTTGGCCCTGTTTCTGTAATACTATTAGCTTTTACACGGGACATGGAACCGCCGCCTACACCAAGAGTCCTGGAGTCAAGTGTTTTTAAATAAGTTGAATGACCTCCCACAGAAGCGCTTTTTATCATTGCTTTACCATTTTTAATTGCGCATATATCCGTGCTTGTTCCACCAACTTCAAGGAATATTCCATCTGAAATTTTTGCAAACATTAATGCAGCAGCAATCCCGGCAGCCGGCCCGGACAGCAATGTTAATATGGGGCGTAAACGCATCTGCTGTAAATCCATCACGCCGCCATCACTGCGCATTATCATAAGGGGTGCAGTGATACCGCTTTTCCGGATACTATGTTCTGTCATGTTTGCTGTTTCAGTCATTTTTGGCAGTATACTTGCATTAATAACAGCAGTTCGCGTCCTTACTTTTAAACCATATAACTGTGATATTTCATGACCAGCAGTAGCCAAAAGATCATTATCAAAAGCATGCTTTACAACTTTATCTTCGTTGTAAACATTATCAACACCAAAAGCTTCGCTTGCAACAATAACCTGGCATCCGCTTTGTTTCATGTTCTCAAGAATACGGACAATTGAATCAGAAAAATCCTTATTACTTGTATCAAGATAATTGTGTTCTGTTTCAAGAATTTTTCCTGGACTTAACTCCAGATTTTTTATATTGGTATCGATGCTTGCTTTTAAACCTTCAGCACCCCTGCCCATTCCTATTATGCCAACCCTGGAAACATCTCCTTCAAGCAGGGCATTTGTAGCCTGGGTTGTACTATGAGCAACAAAAATGATTTCATCTTTGTTGGCTCCAATTTTATTTATAATATCATCAAAGGCTTTAATTACACCTTCAGATACTGAATTTGGGGAAGAATGTGTTGTAGGCGTAACAGAGTGTGCAATAAACTGATTAGTGGCATGCTCTAATGCCACTGCATGAGTAAATGTTCCGCCTACATCAATACCGATTCGTATCGTACGAATCAAAATATCATGAATGCTGCAAGAATTAGCCCGATTATCGCACCTAACCACACAAACGGAAGAGTTTTTCTAAGAATATCATTAACATCAACCGATGTAGCAGAGGCAGTCCAGACATTATGTGTGTTTGTAGGATCACAAACACCCTGCAGCTGACCAGTTGTCATCAATGCAGCCATTATGGCAAAAGCTGACAAAGAACCAGATGTAAACATAATTGCACCAAGCCCAAGACCCAGACCCCAAATATTAAGCGGTCCGCGATAAAGTGCAAGAGGTGCCAAAACTGCAAAGAATATAACATATGTAAAGGGATTTTGCGGAAGTATATTTGCAATGACAGGACCAATATTGGCAGTTACTCTGGCATCCATAACAACCATTAACAGCATACCAATACCTATCATCAGGAAAATAGCTCCAGCTGCAGATGAAATACCTTCCATTACTGCTTTAGTGATATCCTTTACAGAATCTTTGTTTATTGTAGTTATAAGACAGTAAAGAAGCGCTGCGACAAGACCTGTAATAATATGAACGTTAAATACAAGAACAAGTACAAGCGGAATTATTGGTGTGATTAATGCAAGTACTCTTACTTTTCTATGACTTGTATCTTCTGTTGTTGTATCAGGTGCAGGCCATGCAAGCTTTGCTTTTTTGGAAAAAATACTGCTAATCTTTTCCTGAAAGAGGATAAACAGAAGACCCATAATACCAAATATAATTCCAAAAGGAACTGCAAAGGTTCTGATTACAGAAACTTCAAGCCCAAGAACACCCTGGAAAAGTCCCCAGTTCATCACATTAAAAATACCGCCTGTGCTAAGGGAGAATAACAGAATACAGGCTGCTGATAGCGGTTTAATACCGACAGATGCCATTATGGGCAGTACTATTGTACCAATCATAATTACTGAACCCAAGCCGCCCAAAGTAGTAAATAATAAGCTAAGAACAATAAAAAGCGAAATGGACAGAACAATAGGTCTATCACCTGCGAGCTCAGAAATCTTTTTTACGATTGTCTCGGCAATTCCTGTTATCCTGATCATCTGGGATAATATCGCGGCAAAGATCAGCATCATTATTGTACTTGCCAGTCTCATGGGACCGTCAACAAATAATAATGTTAGAATACCGGGTGTAGTCACGCCATCAATTGTTACATTGTTAAAAGGTATACCGGATACCAAAGCAATCAAAAAAGCCATAATAGGCAGTACAAACAATGCTGACAGCTTTTTGGTATACATGAGAGCGCACATAATAAGGAAGATTACAATAATTACTGCTGTTATCATTTTCAACTCCTAAAAAAATATTTTAAAAACAATAACACAGCTTTATCCCATTGTCAATGTAAGAGTTTTTGTAAAGATGTATAAACTTAATTTACATTTTAAAGCGTCCCCTAAAACTTCTTGACAGGGTAAGGCGGTCAGTGTATTCAAGGTCTCCGCCTACAGGCAGACCCGAAGCAAGACGCGTTATTTCTATGCCGGACTTAGAATCAGATGATTCTGGAAATCTTTCTTTTATGAATTTCTGAAGATAAAGGGCTGTTGTATCTCCCTCTATTGTGGGATTAAGAGCCAGGATCAGCTCCCTTACATTTTCTTTTTTTATGCGATCTGCCAAAGCATTTATGGTCAGGTTACCGGGGCCTATGCCTTCAAGCGGGGCGATCAAACCGCCAAGCACATGGAAGAGGCCGCGGAACTCACGGGATTCTTCTATAATACGAATATCCTGCGCTCTTTCCACAACACAAAGTATGGATTTATCCCTTTCTGTATCAAGACAAATATAACAGGGGTCTGATTCAGTATAGGAACCGCACAGGGAACAGCGCTTGATCGCCTGGTGCAGGTTTGTCAACTCTAAAGCAAGTGAGCGTGAGTAGGAAGGGTCTGTGTCCAAAAGATGATAAGCCAGGCGGCTTGCGCTTTTTTTACCTATGCCAGGAAGCTTTGAAAGCAGGGAAGTGATCCTGTCAAGGGCATTTGTCTGCGTCATGGGCTTAAGCCCGGTATATTCATGCCTGGCATTCCAGCCATGGCTCCCATTTCCTGGCTTATGGCTTCCCTGATTTTTTCCATGGCATTGTTTAATGCCGCAGTTATAAGGTCTTCTAGCATTTCCCTGTCATCCATTGCTTCCGGGCTTATGCTGACATTCTGAATTTCCATACGTCCGTTTATTTCTATTTCCACCATTCCTGCACCAGCTGATCCAAAAGCACGCAGCCCCCCAAGCTTTTCCTGGAAAACACCCATCTGCTCCTGAATCTGTTTTGCATTTTTTAATATATCAAAAGGATTAATATTCATTTTTTTCTCCGTCAACAATGGTTCCGTCAAAAACATCAATAACACTCTGCACAATGGGATTCTGTGCATTATCATCCATGACTTTGGAATTTAAAGATGTCTCATTTACACTGTCGGTTTTTTTATTTTCCTGCCACTTGCCGTAAAGCTCGTTAACTGAAACTGACCTTGTTTTATCGGGTATTCTGCTTAACATTTCAGGGGAAGCAGGGTTTGAAATGTGTGCAGGTTTTGCAGTACTTGCAGGGTTTTGCGCTGGTATTGCAGGATGTTGTGCGGGTATTGACTTCTGAACCGGTAAAGCCTTTAATACCTGGTTTTCAAGCCAGCAGAGTTTGGAAGCCAGAGTTTCAAGCTCGTATCTTGGGGAAACTGAATAACGTATATCCCTGTAAAGATTGTAAAGAAGCTCCCCAGCATGAGACAGCATTATTGGATCAAGCTTTTCAAGAACTTTGGCAGAAAAACGCGCTTGTGGATATCCCAGCAAAGATTCTTTTTGTATACCTGCCTTAAGCAAAAGAAGGCTGTGGTAATATTCTGCAAGGTCCTGCACAAATTGTTCTACAGCAATACCTGTGTCAAGGATTTCGTTTATTATTGAAAAAACCGCTGATAGATTGCTTTCTGCGCAGGCTTCTGCAAACTTATTTAAATTATCAAGACCCACAAGCCCAAGTTTCTCGCGTATAAGGTCTGCTTTTATATGCCCATCAGAAAAAGAAACCACCTGATCAAAAAGCGTGTATGCATCGCGCGCACTTCCTGTGGATTCCCTTGCTATCCAGAACAGAGCCTCGTCCTCTGCAGTGACACCTATCTCTTTGCAGGTTTCTTCAAGCAGTGTTTTTATAATTTCTATGGGAATAAGCCTAAAGTTAAACTGCTGGCAGCGGCTTTTGATAGTTGCAGGAACTTTTTGCAGCTCTGTTGTTGCAAATATAAATATAATATATGGCGGCGGTTCTTCAATGGTTTTTAAAAGCGCGTTGAATGCACTGTCAGAGAGCATGTGAACTTCATCAATAATATATATCTTGTATTTTCCTGAACCTGGAGGAAAAAGAACTTCTTCTTTTATCTGCCTTATATTGTTGACCCCTGTATTTGAAGCACCGTCAATTTCAATAACATCCATGCTTGACCCGCGGTTTATCTCCTGACACTGGGTGCATACGCCGCAGGGGTTTTCTTTAAGACCCTTTTCGCACCTTAGAGCCTTTGCCAAAATCCTGGCTGCACTTGTCTTGCCGCTGCCCCTTGGCCCTGAGAAAAGATAGGCATGCGCAATCTGAGCGTTCTTGAGTGAGTTTTTAAGGGTTGAGGCTACAAATTCCTGACCAGCCAGTTCGTCAAAGTTTTTGGGGCGCCGTCTTGTGGCAGTTACTTCATAGGACATTGAGACAAGTATAGTGTTTATATATTAAAAAAAATACCCCGGACCAGGTGATTCACGATGCAGTAACCTTGCGGATTAAATTAATCTTAGGGCATGAACTTTAATTGTAACGATCCCCCTGTTGATCTTTACTTCACCAAAAATCTCTATTCTGTCTGAAATGCCAATAGCCAGACCACGCCAGTGTTTAGAACCAATCTCAACAGTAATATCTCCGGAAGAATCACGGAATGTATAATCATCACGTCTTGCCTGTGAATTAATAATATTTCCATTTAATATTATAAATGAATCATGCGGTAAAGTTACTGCCTCTGCAATAGTAATGGGCCTGTTGATAAAAACAGCCTGGCCTGGCCTTGTGTTTACCCTGCCTGTACCGGATATTGCATGAGCCTTAATTGAAACCAACCCCCTGTTTATTTTAACTTCACCAAAAATAACAACAGTGTCAGAAACTCCAACAGATAAGCCACGCCAGTGCTTGGCGCCAATTTCTACAATAATATCCCCGGAAGAATCACGGAACGTGTAATTTGTTCCGCCGGACAGCATGTTCACAATATTACCTGATAATATTACAAATGAATCATGAGGAAGTGTTCTTGCCTGATTAACCGTTATGGTCTGGCTGACCATAACGGCTTGTCCATAAACAATTACAGATGAGAAAAAAAGCATAATGGCAAAAAGAAAAACCGAAAACTTTTTCATTTACCGCGCTAATTATTGTTATGTTGCCATTCTGATACTTTTTGCATCAAAATACTTTATCATTCCGTTCTTTTCACGTTTTAGTTCGCCGCCTATTTCAATAAGATCAGTTGGACCGACAGATAATCCCCACCACCTGTCATTTTTGATTTTAATAACAACATCGCCGCTTGCATCACGGAATAAGTACCTGTCACTTCCAAGGTGCTGGACAATATTTCCCCTTAATATAGCTTGAGCTTTGTTGGGAAATATTTGTACAACTTGTGCCACAGTAACATTCATTGTTGGGCCCATAAAACCTGTCTGACCTGTAAATCCCACCTGCTGCCCTGAAAACACCTGAGGCCCTGTAAAACCCTGCTGGCTAAAAACAGCAGTTGCCGAAAACACCAGTAAAAAACTGATAACTAAAACTGTATACTTTTTCATAAGTATCCCCCTATAAAAATATTGCATGTAAATAAACACACTTTACAAAAATATACGACTGATAATATATCCCTGCAACCTGCCAAAATAGGCAGGATAGCCCTTTTTTGTCATTTTTACCTCCCCAAAATAGGTAGGTTACTGCCATAAAGGCTTCTGTAAGCTAAAGGCTCCTGGAATATCTTGCAAAAAGCTCTGAAATACTTTGAATACCCAATTTGCGGTAAAGGTTCTTTTGGTGATAATGCTCTGTATGATAGCTGATCTTAAGTGTATGGGCTATCTCTTTGGGCGCTGCACCACTTAACAGCATGGTAAAAATTTCCTCCTCTCTTGGGGTAAGATTTAATTTATCTCTTATATTTATTTCTTTGGTTTGGGCAATTGGCTGTGAATATTTTTCCATGTCTTTAAGGAACAGCCCGTCAGTCCAGTCTGCTTCAAACAACCTTTTTTGTATAAGCGGCATAAATAAGAGGCAAAGCGTAACAAGGAAAAGCACAACACCAAAAGCAAGGAATTTATTGGGTGCTTCAAAATAATTAAAGAAAATTGAGAAAAAACCAGAAATTATAAAATATTCACCAAATAGAACCAGACAGTAGAGTTTGAACATCCGCAATGATCTGCTTTGTTTAATAGCCCCTGCGCATATATAATAGATAATAATATAACCCAGACTATCCCCAAGGCCATAGGCAAAAGAACCCGTAATAAAGGTTAGCGAGTTATCATAAAGAAGTGCCCCAAGACCCAAAAGAGACAGGGCTAAAAATAAAAACCAGATATACATGGCATTACGGCTGTTAAAAAGTTGTAAAATAATAATAAGACCAATGGAAATAAAAATACCTAAACCAAATGCAAAAGAAGACACAGCGTTTTCAGTCCATTCGATATAACTGCTCAAACACATTATCATATAGTGAATAATGCCCAACCCTATGACAAAAGGAACTCCCGAACCCTTGCCATTACTGTCTGTATTGGTTTCCAGAGGCAATTTTGCCAAAGATAATTTTGCCCCCTGTTTTGTCCGGATTGAAAAAACCACTATAAGATATAAAACCATTATTACTATATTGCCGTATGTATAACCTGCCATGTGAATAAGAGGAAATGTAGTCCATGTGATATAAAAGAACCCATAATAAATCTGGATAATTGCCATACCAAGAAGACGTTCTATATTGTTTAATACAAAACAAAACAGAAAGAAAGCGCAGGCAGTACATAATCCATTTAAGAATTTGAATATCATATAAACAGTAAAATGTCCAAAACCCATAGGTATAAAAGCAAGAAAAGGTATAATAACTGCAGAAAAAACAGCCGCTAAGCGCAGGAATGGAATTATAAGTTTTTTAGGTATTAATGCTGCAATAAGCCAACCAAGACCCAGGATGAAGAACATTAAAAAGTCTGTTTCATATCCTGCCAATGCAACACTATGAGTAAAGTAACGTGAATTCTCCATGATAACTGAAAACGGGAATATCAACAGAATAGGCCAAAAAGCCTTTCTGATATTACCAAAAGACAATTCATCCCGTGATTGTAAAAGTCTTGTGGTAATTACCCCTATTTTCTCTGGCAAAAAACACTCCGATTAAATATTTTTTTTATATTTAAAAAGTATCTGTAATAATTCAATACAATGAATACCCCGGACCAGGTGATTCACGGCGCAAGAATCCTCCGCTTACCGCTGCTTCCTTCCGAACCTGACGGGGTTGGGCGGTAATCCCTCGCATGAGCCTGGCCAGGGGCAAGATTATTTTATTATAGAGCTTTTAGTTAAGCAAGAGGTATCTTTTATTCAATATATGCTCCGTCCATATCAGGAACTTTTTTTATTATATTTAATTAAACCAATGAAATAAAACCATTAAGAAAAAGTTCTGCCAATAAGTCATTAACTGTGTGAAAAAAAATCTAATTTTTGTGTTTTTTTCCTAAATAATGAAGCAGCCTGTATATTAAACCCATATACTATGTATGAAAACAAACACCAAACACAAGGACAGCGTTTTCTCATTGCTGTTCAGCGACCCGGATTTACTCCGGGAACTTTATTGCGCGCTTGAGAATGTTAATATACCGCCGGATATACCGGTTATTATTAACTCTCTCAAGGATGTTCTTTACATGGATATGCTCAATGACATTTCTTTTGTTATTGGCAATAAACTGGTAGTTCTAATAGAACACCAAAGCACCATAAATCCAAACATGGCATTAAGGCTTTTAATGTATATTGCCAGGGTCTATGAAAAAATAATTGATACCAAAAACCTCTACTCAAGTAAACTACTTTCAATACCCAAGCCTGAGTTCTTTGTACTTTACAACGGTAAAAAACCATATCCTGATGAACAGATATTAAGATTATCAGATATGTTTAATACCCTGGAAAAGCTGGGGCTTCCAGAAAAACCTTTACTTTCGTTAGAGCTAAATGTACGAGTAATAAACATAAACGAAGGCCGAAATATAGATATAGCTTCCAGATGCAGAAAGCTATCAGAATATAGTGCATTTATAGCCAAAGTACGGGAATTTGAGAAAAAACTTGGAGATAAATCAGAAGCCATGAAAGCAGCTATTAAATATTGCCTTAATCATGATATACTTAAAGAGTTCATACAGAGCCACGCGTCGGAGGTAGAAAACATGCTTATAACAGAATGGAACACAGAAGAAGCCAAACAAGTCTGGTATGAAGAAGGGCTGGAAGACGGTGAGCAAAAAGGCTTGGAAAAAGGCCGTGAGAAAGAGCGCGAAGCTGTTGCCAAAAATGCTCTGGAAAGAGGACTTTCTATTGGTATCATCCATGAGATTACCGGTCTTGATATAAAGACCATAGAGAAACTTGGCTCAAAATAGATCAATGCATAATTCACATTCCTTCTCTCTGCGTTCTTTGCGTGCGAAGGCGGTTCGATGTGCGTGAAAAAATTTCCGAAAAACCCTCACAGCATTGGTTTGCTGGGGTGGTATGTTACTCGAGCAATCCTTTGTTATCAATGCCACCAGTCATTCCGGAGGCAAGCTCGAACCTATAGTAGTTAGTAAATACAAGATCGTTGGGATTACCTAAAATACCTTCTCCATCATTTGAAGGATCAAGATTTGTTAGCACTTTCGTTCCAACGGTAGTTGTCTCTGGCCTTATATATGCCACTGCCCCAGTAGGCTGATTGGTGAAGGGACCTCCCACTATAATCTGCCTATAAGTTGGACCCGATCCATTGGTAAGGTATACTTCGTCGTTTACTCGTGCACTACCGCTCATGGTGAATCTGGGAGTTCCGGGAAAACCTAATGCCACACCAGAACCCTGAGTAGCTGTATTATCACTAATAGTGCCGCCAGACATCACAAAATTTACTATTGATCCAGTTGCTCCTACATACACCCCTCCTCCGCCAATTTGAAGAGCTTCATTATATTCAATACTACCACCAGACATGAAGAAGATTCCACCTTCCACTGCCACTCCGCCTCCATATCCACCACCACCGATATGTTCGGCTTTGTTATAGCTTATTGTACCTCCGTGCATATTAAAAGTTCCGCCACTTACTTGTACACCGCCACCTCGATATGCGTAGTTGTTCGTTAAAATAATATTACCGTACATTTCCAGCTTGCCGCCAAAGCCGTCAGAATAACCGCTCACACTGATAAGGCTTTCGGTATTGCCCCCGAATGAACCCTTATTACCATCTAAGGTCAGTTTACTAGCCATCCCACCTGGTCTGCCAAAAGTAAGAGTTCCTGCTGGGGACTGAGAAACAGTAAAGAAATTGATATTATTTTCATCTCGCAATATAGTAACATCCCCCTCCGCCACCAAGGTAATTTCGCGGTCTATATTTATCGTTGAGTCAGCATGCCAGGCAGTGAGGTCATCATTATTGGGCCTAAGTATAAATATCTGTGGTCCATCGCCGCTCACTATTTCAGCTAACAGCTCTGCCCAGCTATTCACTCCGAAAGAAGGCGGACCCATTGTCAAATTAATCGGGTTATTCTGGCCGGGATTTACAGTAACTGTACGCGAAGCTTCGGCTCTCTTTATACCTGCAACATTAAACGCTTCTATAGTAATGGTCCAACGGCCCGGTGTAACATTGAATGACTCTGCCTGGCCTGCTTTTATGCCTGTCTTCTCCTGATCCGGGCCAGAGCCATTGTGTAATCTTATTGTATGAACAAGATCAACAATTTCAAGTTCTGGTAAAAACCTTGCATAGCCAGAACCATTGCCTGGTGCTGTGATGGTTAATATTGTTCCATCGCCCTGATATGGGCTAAAACAGTTGTTTAATAACAGCGACCCTGCTGCTAATGATAAAATTATAGAGATTATAGTTAATTTCCTTGTATTGGCTTTGTTCATGGCTTTCCTCCACTATAAATAATATATTATTTTACAGCTTTTGTCATTTAAAATCGAATTGGTGATCACTCAAACCATAATTCTGGCCTGTTAAGAGTGCTGTTCCACTTCCAGGGTGCGCTTTCACTACTGCCCCAAGCCCAACCCAGGCCGCTGGCACCAGTCCACCAGCTTTGGGTTGCTGCCTGCGCCGCGCTGACATCCTCGCCGCCCATGCCAGTCGCTGTTTTGTTTGAGCCACCATCGGCAGTGATACCTACCATCATATTTTCAAGCCCGTAATTGTTGGTTAAACCAGTACCATACCCAACAACCCGGTAAAGAGAGTAAGGACTACCAGTACCTCCAAGGATACTATTGTTCAGGGCAACGCAGTTGCTAACAGTGCCGCTGTTATGGGTTCCTACAATGCCGCCGCCGAAGATTGTCCTAGTAGGGGGGCCATTGGGCTCGCTAGTAATAGTGCCAGTAGCAAAGCAGTTTTCCACTATACCCTCGTTCCTGCCCACGATGCCGCCGGCGCAAGGGTTGTTAATAGGATCATTAGGAGCAAATCGAGAAGTAACATCAGCAGTACTATAGCAGTTTTTCACGATGCCGTAGTTAAGACCTGCGATGGCGGCAATATTGGTTCCACGAGGAATAGGAAGAGTCCCCTGAGGATTAAGAGTCCCCGTAACATAGCAGTTTTGAATAGTGCCGCGGTTTATACCTGCAATACCGCCAATATTTACACGGTCATTAAAATCGGTTTTGATGTTGACCCCAATAAAGCCAAGGTTCTTTACCACACCGCCAACGCCTATTTGCCCGAACAGGCCCTGATTGTTGGCGGCATCAGTGATTGTGAGGCCGGTGATAGTGAAGCCAGCACCGTCTAAAGTGCCGGTAAATGGGTCTGCTGCTGTGCCAATGGGTGTCCAGTTACTACCGGGAAGACTTATATTACTGTCCAAAATATAATATCCGGACATTGGCCAGTCAGGATCATCGCCAATTTTTCCCAGATCAGTCGAGTTGGAAATTATTTTTAAGGAAATTAAATTCATCCATATCGTAATCTGGTTATTTCCAGGTCTTATATCTTCAGTTTCAGAACCTTCAGCATAGGGTAATCCGTCTTTTTCAGCAAATACTGATATTTGCCAGCGTCCCGGACTTACAGTTTCGCTTACAGAGCTTTGCCCTTGGGGAACATTGACTGTATACCTTGCGCCATTAGGACCAGAAAATTCTATTGTATGTATTAACTTATTAAATTCTTCTTGTGTAATTGAGCGGCCTGCACCTCCCAGATTAATAGCTATTACTGCCCCATCACCCTGAAATGGGCTAAAACATCCAGTAAAAGTAAAAAGTATAAATAATGATATAATTATAATGATTATGGATAATTTTCTTGTATTGTCTTTGTCCATGGCTTTCCCCCTGTCCTACATTTAATAATAGAATATTTTCAAGGTATATGAAATAAAAAAAATGAATTGTTACGAAAAAGTAGATATTTCAACTCTCAATTTGAAACACATAACCTTTGCCGTAAATCGGAGATACTGTATGGCTGCAACTTCCAGACTCAAGTTTATGGCGCAGCTCTGATATGTGCTTGCGCAGGGTCTTGTCATAAACAGATGTCGACAGGTTCCAGACTTGCTTAAACAGGTATTCTGCGTTTAATATCACACCTTCATTTTGCGCGAAAACCAAAAGCAGGGAAAATTCTTTCTTGGTAAGCAGTAGATCATTACTGTCAATGGATGCGATCCCGGAGACAATATCCAGTACGAGGTTTCCGATTGTAAGGTTTTTAACAGAAGCCTTATCCATATCCATGCGCCGTAAAGCAGCATCAACCTTTACAAGCATTTCCTCTGGGTGAAAGGGTTTTGTTATATAAGCATCGCCCCCGCCTGTCAAACCCCGCACCATATCCTCATGGCTGGCAAGAGCAGTCAGGAACAATATATACGCTTTGGTCTTGCCCCGGATTTCTTCGCAAAAGTCAAAGCCATTCCCGTCCGGCAGCATTATGTCAAGAAGAATAACGTCAGGCGATATTTCTGCAAGCCTTTCCCGCGCTTGCCCAAGGTTCTCTGCAGTCAGCACATTATAACCCCGCAGTTTTAAGGCTTGAGCATTGGCATCGTTCAGGCCTTTATTGTCCTCAATCAATAACACGGTTCCTTTATGTTTCATTACTGCCCTGCCTTTCGTATATGGGAAGGTTAAACGTCACTTTTGTACCTGTTTCAGGTTCGTTTTCAATACTGATTGTTCCATTGTGAGATTCAATTATTTCTTTGCAAATGGGAAGCCCCAGTCCTGTACTGTTATTTCCGCTTACGCCGCGCTCAAACACTCGCGGCAAAAGTTCAGTGGGTATACCTGTTCCGGTGTCTTGTAACTCCACAGTGATATATTCTCCAGCCGATTGTACAGAAATGACGATATTTCCATTTGCTGTAGCTTTTTGCGAATTTTGCAAAAGATTAAACAAGACCTGTGTAAATTCTTCCGGGCTGCCGAATACAGGCGGCAGGTCTTTGTCGATATACAGTTCCAGTTTAATGCCGTCTTTTTCCAGTAAGTGACGGTACAACTCTGAGGTCTGTCGTATAAGATCGCCTATATCAAGGCTGATACGCTCGGGTTTAGTTTTACCGTGTTGTGTCAGTTTGTTCATGCTGTCGATCAATTCTGCCACGCGCTTTGCCTCAAACACAACCTTATCCAGGTTGGCGGCGGTCTGCATTTCCATGCCCTTGTCCTTCAGTTCCATGGAAACAAGCCCTGCATAACTTGCAAGCACAGCTAAAGGAGTGCGCGCTTCGTGGGAGATGGTGGTCATAAGTTCTGCTTTCATTTGATTGGAGCGTTCCAGTTCAAGACTTTCTGTTTTTAATCGTATGCTCTCCATTACATTGTCCAGCATATTCAAAATAATGATGTATATTAAAAAGGACAAAATATTAAGAGGTCCATTAATAACTAAAATAAAATAAGGCGTACTATGTGAAACATGATATGAATAAATAGAAAGAGAAATAAATGTGAATGAAGCGGGAATTATCCACAGCCATTTTATATTATTTGACTCAATTTTTTTTAGACGGGGGCTTATGTAACGCCAGATAAGCCAGGTAATAACAGGAAAATAAATGATTCTGGCTAAGATCATGAAACACTCTATGAGTATGTTTGCCTGGTCTGTATTTTTCGCTATGGCTTGTGCCAGTAAATTAACCGGCATACGCACCACGGTTAAAGCGCTGCTTACATGTAATGCCAGACAGCAAATGAATAACAGCTTATACAAATCTACCTTAACAAACTTTGTGATAGCCCAACGATAATGTAAAAACGCAAAAGGAAGAGGCACAAATAACGCTGTACTGGTGTTTTGTTCAAAATTAAAATAGTAATTTAAAATATAACCTATGCCCACAGTGGCAATACACACCGGCAAAGCATATTTGGTCATTCTCCATACATTATATTTATTTAATTCTATAAAAGGAATGTACCATAAAACCGCCAGAGGATAGACTGCGGTTAAAAGAGAAAAAAACAGTAGTCCGTCGTAAAAACTCAATTTTCAATTCTCCTTTCTTAATTGTTAATTGCCGGAATCGTAAACTTTACTTTCGTGCCTGCGCCAATTTTACTTACGATTCCTATACTCCCGGTATGCGCTTCGATTATTTCTTTGCAAATTGCAAGCCCCAGCCCCGTACCGGCATTTCCGCTGACGCCGCGTTCAAACACACGGGGCAAAAGTTCCGCTGTTATTCCCCTGCCGTTATCTGTAACGGTAACTTTTACATCTTTTTTTTCAATCCCGGCGGTAACAGTTATGACATCGGTTTCGGCGTTACGCGCGTTTTGCAGAAGGTTAAACAACACTTGCGTAAGTTCTTCCGGGCTGCCGGATACGGGCGGCAGGTTTTTGTCGATATGCAGTTCTAATTTTATACCGTCTCTTTCCAATAAATGACGGTACAACTGTGATACCTGCACAATGATTTCCCCTATATCAATGCTGATACGATCAGGGGTTTTTATATTGCTCAGTGTAAACTTATTCATGCTGTCGATCAATTCTGCAACACGCTTTGCCTCTAACACAACCTTATCCAGATTAGCGGCCGTTTGTATTTCCACACCTTTGTTTTTAAGTTCTATGGAAACAAGCCCTGCATAACTTGCAAGAACAGCCAGAGGGGTGCGCGCTTCGTGGGAAATAGTGGACATAAGTTCTGTTTTCATAAGGTTGGAGCGTTCAAGTTCCAGGCTTTCGGCTTCCAGCCGGGCGTTTTTTGTTATATTGTTTAACATACCCAAGATAAGCACATATACAGCGCCAGACAAAAATGCAATTGGCATAAATATGACAAGAGTTAGGTTATTGATATAAACACCGGTGAAAAAAGCAGTATGGATATAAACAAAGATAAAAGCGAACATTAAGGGAACGAGCCATAACCATTTCATATCCCGGGGATTAATTTCGTTCAAACGAGGAGTAATAAAACGATTAATTATCATCCCAATAAAAATAAAACAAGTGACATGGATAATTGTTGCAGATATTGCAGAAACCCGGCTTGCCAATAATGTATCACTTATTTTATTTGTCGATATCATAATGATAAAGATATCTACCCAGACTATGATACTGGCTATATGAATAATCATAAAAAATACAAACAGCAGCTTTTGTATATCTTCCGCTACCACTTTCCGGTAACAAATAAAAAAAAGCGGGAGAAACGCAGCAAACAAAAAATTACTGCTGCCTTCATCACTGTAATATGTATGCAAACCGGTTCTCAGTTCAAAAAATGCATAAATAAGAGACAGCAAAGCCGCATACAAGGCTATTTTAACCATGGGGTATTTAAGCTTATCCTTAAAAGGGATACAGCATAACAAGGCGCAGGGAAAAATAGAACAAAAGGTACTGCCCAATATTAAGAAAACATCAATAGCCATGGGAAACACATCTGTTAAATATTAAGATTATTCAGGTAATTTGTATACTCCTGCTGCGCCGATCTTGCGTTATTCTGCGCTCTTTCCAGAGTGGGGGCAAGTGCGTCTATCTCGCTGTCTAAAGATACAAGCCGCCTTAGGTATTCCTGTCCCTGCTGTGTTTGGCTTCCTGCAGCTTCAAGGTTTCGCCTAATCCTGTCCTGATCGGTGATCAGGCGCGTGCGCTGCGCTTCGATTTCTCTTACAGCGGCTTCCGCCGTGTCAACGGCGCGTCTTAACTCTACGGCTCTTGTTAAGGCCTGGCGTACGTTCGCTGGGATTTCCTGATTTGTCGAATAACTTAAAATTGTTTCCGGCCTTTGGGAAAGCAAGGTGATCCTTTCTGCAATAGGTCTTTGTTCGGTTACCGTAAAAATTGTTTCGCGGTTTGCTGGCAGAGTTACGTTAAAACGATAAACCGATATTGTTTCTTCGGCGGCGCTCGGAGAAACAAGTGTTGTATTGCCAGTTTTTGTATGTTCAACCAAAAGTTGTTTGGAAGCCGAAGCGGAATTAATAAATGTATATGTTCTTATAAAATTTTGATGCCGGTTTATTGTCATTACCCCGCCGGAAACAGTTACGGTGCTTACTGTTTGTGCATTTGAGTTTGTAACACCCGCCGTTACAGAAAGGTCTTCTCCGTAAGAGATAAGCCTTTTTTCGTTTTCATTCCAGAATTCGACAAGGGCGTCTCCCGCATACACTCCGCCGTCGTAAACCGTAATGGGGCCGGCGGGGAGTTTCATGTTTGTCGTGTTTGTCAGCTCTGCGCCAAGACGCGGATATCTTCCAGTTCCGGTATAGATAAGCAGTTTGCGCGCTTCAATAGGAGATTCTACAAGGGGCAGCATTGCACTCATGCGGCGGTTCAAAGTTACCGGAGTTTTGATTGTAAATTCAAACTGGCCTCCGGCTTCCGCTCCTGCCGCCGTTTCCACCGTTCCGCCTGCAAGATTCTGAGATGATCTTGCCATAGCCGGCGCCGGCGCTGCGGAGTCTGCCATGATGTAACTTTCCATTGTCAGCCTCATGCGGTCTGCCTGATCTTCTGCAACATCAGTTTCATAACCTCGTTCATGAACTGTCGGCGCTGCTGTACCGGCAATTGCCAGGGGCATAACAGGACGCCAGACATAATAAGGCGGGTACAGGTTTTGAACAAACGATGTCGGTCTTCCGGCAACAAGGGATAGTTCAACATTGTTCCAGTCATTATCACTGTCATTGTCGACAATAGCCCAACCCTGAAAAAGTGGTCTTGTACTGCCTCCCAAGGAAGAGCCTAAATCCAGCCGGTAAGAAACTTTCCAGACAGGAGAGGGAATAACATAACTTATCGATACATTTCTTCTTCCGTTTCCCGGAAGATTAACCATAAGCTCGCGCGAAAAAGAATTTCTTGATGCCGCAATTAAATCCAGCGCACGGTTAAGATCCTGTTCAATTACGGGATCTTTAAAATTGACAGAACTTATCTCGGAGAGGTTGAACGGTCTCATTCCCTCAGTTGTATTAAGCAAAAGCCAAGGGGTCATTGTTTGTTCTGCAATCCTGTACTCAATACCGGCAATTCTGCCCGTGTAAGGAGTAGGGGAAAAAATCTCTACTTCTGCGCCTCTTAATCTTGACAAGATAAGCGCAAAACCCGGCTCATCGGAAAGATCGATGCTTAAACTGCGGAGTGTCTGAAACAGAGTCTGCTCGGACTGATAAGTTACAGAAGGGTTTGCGGAAGCGGAATCGTTTATAACAAGGGTTTTTAACGCATCGTTTATCGCATCGAGTCTGAAAGGTATACCTATACCGGCAGATCCGTTTATAGAACCTGAATGTTCGTAAAAAGCAAGACCTGATGTTAGAATTACAACACGCCGCAAAGGTATTTGGCTTTCTATGTCGCTGCTTTGAATCGATTGCGCCCAAAGACAGGGCAGAATAGTAAATAATACAAAAAGAGCCGGTAACTTTTTCACTTGTCCCCCTTAATAATACTTTACAGTACTATAAACAGTGTTCAAGTTGCAGTGTTACAGTAGTAGAATCGCAGACTTCAGGCGGGCCAAAGTATTGAATCGCTCCCGGATACAGGAAGCAGGTTTTTTCCGCCCATGTATCCCGTTTTTGCTCAAATGTTTTAAAAGGATTTCCGTTAAGATCAACTAATGCTTTTTTGATTACCGGTTTTTTTGCTCCATGCCGCTGTTCAAGGTTCATCATCATTGTAAGCGGCACTCCGCCTGCTGTCCACTGCTGCGCGGGAGACGTAAGATTTTTTACGCTGGAAAGATAGCCTGTCAAACCCGAAGCGATAAGCACAAAAGCGCTGAACCCCAAGCTGTAGCAGTAATCGGAATCAAAGTTGGAGGGAAACGCACAGCGGCCTTCATAACCAAAAAAATGGGTTTGAAAACTGAATTTTCCGTTATAAAGTTTTTTCTCTTTAAGAATGGTGAGTTTTTTTTCTACCATGCCGACAAGCAATTTTTCTGTCTCTATTCTGGAAACCTGAACATTGCCGTGGGGATCGCGATCCATTAAAAATTGCGCGGCAATTTCCGCAGGAAATGTTTTTAACAATCCGTAAGAAATATCAGAAAGCCGTCCCTGCAGCCATTGTAACTGCCCCGGAAAATCTTTTATCTGTGCAAATTTATCTTCTTCTGCGGCTACGGTATCGTTTAATTCTTCTATCAATTTTTTAATTTCGGGGATAAATTCAACAAGCCCTTCGGGTATCAACACAATACCGAAATCATCGCCATTGTCCGCCCGTTTGGTTATGGACGTACAAATTTGCTCGACAATTTTATCCAGTGAATAACTTTTTGCTTCCACTTCTTCGGAGATCAGGCAGATATTTGGTTGTGTCTGAAAAGCGCACTCAAGTGCGATGTGGCTTGCGGCGCGCCCCATAAGTTTTACAAAGTGCCAGTATTTTTTCGCGCTGTTGGTATCGCGGCAAAGGTTGCCGACCAGTTCCGAATATGTTTTGCAGGCGGTATCAAACCCAAATGATGTTTCGATATGTTCGTTTTTTAAATCGCCGTCTATAGTTTTGGGGCAGCCAATCACTTGGGCGGAAGAGCCATTGGCAATAAAATATTCGGCAAGAAGCGCCGCGTTTGTGTTGGAGTCGTCTCCGCCGATAACAACAACAGCATCAAGTTTTAAGGTGTTCACTGTTTCCAGTGCGGAAGCGAATTGCGCAGGGGTTTCGATCTTTGTCCGTCCTGAGCCGATTATATCAAACCCGCCCGTGTTGCGGTATTCGTCGATAATTTCGTTTGTAAGCACAATTGTTTTGTTGTCGGTAAGCCCGCTAGGACCGCCTTTGAAACCGTATAGGATAGAGGCGGGGTTACCCTTTTTTATCCCGTCAAACAACCCGGCGATAACATTGTGTCCGCCCGGAGCCTGTCCGCCGGAGAGGATTACGCCTACTTTTAATTCCCTGCGTATTTTATCGTTCTTACCCTTTTTAAATTCTACAAGAGGTTTGCCGTAGGTATTTTTAAAAATTTCGCCGATTTCCTGTTTATCAGAAATTGCCTCTGTATGAGAGCCGAATTCTGCGGCAATTTCATCGATAGCCCCTGCCAAAATCTGAGGCAGTTTGGGTTTATACTCATACCTAACAGTTTGTAAAGCCGATATACTCATGGGGATTCTCCTAAATATAATTTTATTTTCAACGCCTAATAGTTAAATAAACGCCATTTGTGGCGCTTATTTGTTCTTGTGTCTGTTTTTGCGCAGTTTTTTCTTGCGTTTATGTGTAGCGATTTTTCTTAATTTGCGTTTTCTTCCGCAGGGCACATAATTCTCCTTTTGCCAGAATAAATAGCGGATAAACCGCTGAATTTGATTATGAAGCAGTAAAAAAAAAAGATCAAGCACTTGACACAGGTTAGTGTTTTTTATATATTGGGGAAACCATGTCTCCATCGTCTAGCGGTTAGGACACCGGGTTTTCATCCCGGCAACCGGGGTTCGATTCCCCGTGGAGATGAAGCGATTATAACGCAGCCCTTACCTGTAAGCCGAAACCCATAGATAGCAATACTTTCATAATCGTTTCAAAAGACGGGTTTCCGCTCTGAGACAGCGACTTATACAGACTTTCCCTGCCGCGATTTGTATCATCGGCTATTTTCGCCATTCCTCTTGCGCGGGCTACATCACCGATAGCGGCAATAATAAGATCGGGATCATCGCTTTTGAATATGTCGTCAA
>Ga0099364_10004429_pt1 | contig 21295 bp, 16 predicted proteins | sample TergutTh196P3_FD_73070 | JGI IMG/M metagenome (GOLD analysis project Ga0099364, IMG submission 73070) | Microcerotermes parvus P3 segment gut microbial communities from Pointe-Noire, Republic of the Congo - Th196 P3 | ecosystem: Host-associated > Arthropoda: Insects > Digestive system > Gut ... | reverse complement strand
GAATGGCCGTTGCTTTCTATCTGAAGGCAAAGATGTAAAAGCCATAAAGACTGAACCGCTTCCTGAAAGCTCTCTGCCTTTTCAAAGGGAACCTTTAAAAGAATACGGCTCATCTCCAAAAGCTCTGCCTTCCGCTTACTGTCTTTCTCGTGTGCTGACATATCCATGGTAAGCTTCGCATAACGTGATGCGAAAGCCCTTGTTGCGTCTATTACGATTAACACGGCCCTGTAAAAGTAAGATTTAGAAAGATTCCTGTAATCAGCCAGATCAAGAGAGGCAAGTTTTTTTTCTGCCTGGGCGCGGAAATCACTTAAGCCGGAATTAAGAACACGCTCGTAGTTTACTGCCACATGAGCATCCCCGGATGTAATATTCCCCTCAGCCTTTATTATTCCAAGGTCGTAAAATACCCTTGCAGATTCCGGCATTGCGGCAAGGCCTCTTTCCTTTATTGTAATGCCTTTCCAGAAAGGCGCGAGTTCCCTAAGGCTTTTTTTTGCATCTTCACTTATACTAAAGCGGTCGCCCGGGCGTTTGTCAAATTCATCAAGTTCTGCGATTACCCAATCCATGGCATATTCGGGAAAAACGGGTGCACAGCGGTTGCCTTTAGCCTGGTTGCCTGCGATAAGGGTTTGATCTTCTATAAAAATGCTCATGCGTTCAAGAACGTTTTTGAACATAAGAGCCCGGCGTATGGCTAAAGGCTGGTCCATGTTTGCCTTGTAGGTTTCTGTTGTAATAATGGCTCTTTCAACACAGACTTGAGGTTCAGCTAAAAGCAGGTCTTCGCGGAACCTGCGCATTCTTTCTGTCATTAATTATGTTCCTTATTACTACTAACAAGTTCGGCTGCTCCCAGTATCCCGGTATTTTTACCGCACTGGGCAGTTTTAAAAAACACAGGCCTTTCATCATGATTGTAATTGTCAAAAGCAAGCCGTACAGGGCCAAGAAGTTTTTCTCCCATATTGACAAGGCCGCCGCCCATTACAAAACAATTTACATTATAGGAGACATAAAGATTATAAAACCACACACCAAGCCAATGGATCATCTGATCAAGGGCTCTAATGGCCATGGGGTCGCCTGCGTCATAGGCTTTTTCAAGGATAAAGCTGTCTATCCTGCTATTGCCTGAAAGCTCTGTCATCATGGTTTTTTCCCCGCCTTCAATCCAGTTGTATATATGCCTGACTATCATCGAACCGGAACACCATGACATATAACAGCCGCGGTTTCCGCAGCCGCATTCTATACCCTCGCCGGGTGTTGCGATCATGTGGCCTGTTTCACCTGCCCACCCGTAAGTTCCCCGGAAGGGTCTGCCGTCAATAAAAAGGGAAGAAGATATCCCTGTGCTTACAGGGCAATAAAACATTTTGTCAAAACCTTTTCCGGCTCCGTAACAATACTCTGCCATACCTGCAGCCCTGGCATCATTATCAAGTACCACGGGAATACCATCCAGTTTTTTAAAAAGATACGAGCGGGCAGGAAAATCCTTTATTTTGACAAGATTGCTTGTTTTTATAATATAGCCTTCATTATACAAAATAAAGGAAGGCATCCCTATACCTGCTCCGATTACATCTTCTTTTTTTATGTTATTTGATTCAAGCAGTTTCTTTACATTGGCAGCTATTATGTCAAAAAAATCCTCAGGGGAACATTCTGAATCCGAAGCATGGGTCAAACTGCTTAAAAGATTCCTGTCATTATCATAGATACCATAGGCTGTTTTAGTCCCGCCTACATCTATTCCCACTGTAAACTTCTTCATAATTACTTTATAAACCAATTAATAATATAATGGAAGGAGCAAGATTCCATTCTCCCGGCTTGTCATAAGTAATTTACGCACGGTTTTTTGGTAAGCAAAGACCTTGAATCTAGGGCCGTAATATGATAAAAAGACACGATAAGTAATCTTTGCAATTAATTGAAAGAAAGGAGAAAAAACATTAAAAAAATAATATTTTTTACAATAAGTTTTACACTTGTTTTAATCCTTGGTGCTTGTCACAGCGTACATCATGATTATTCAGGAAGTATAAATGAATTAAGGGCAAACAGGATCACAAGGCCTCGTCTGGAGCATTTTCAGGGAACCTGGAGAAACCAGGGCCAGGGGGACGGATGGTCATGGAACAGAAGCTGCGAGTTTATTGACAATACTTTTTTCCATATAAATGAAGAAATAAACCCATACGGAGCAAGGCAATACCAGGAACTTGGTGGTACATTTACATTTGATAACACGCATATAACGTTTTACAATGCTCAAGGGAATATAATTGTAAGGCAGCGCTTTGAAATATCACATGATATGTTTTTTCTTTATGAACACGAAAACTGGGTCAGCGGAATGTTTGTCCGGTAATTAGCTTCGTAAACCACTTAATCGAGTGTTCTTGTCGCAATTACATCAATACCGCTGTGCTTCCAGTTGCTGATAAGCTTTTGCCCGGTTTTTACAGGCAGCGCTTGCTTAAGGTTGTATATGTCGGCAAGAAGCTCCTGTATGTTTTCTTTTGGACAGGGAGCGCTTGTTCTTACAGGAATTCTGCGCCGGCTGTTAAGTGAAGCAGCGCATGTTGCGGTTACGACACGCTTTGGAGAGAATAATTCTTCTTTTGCATAGGCAATGCCGAGCTTGCACTTGTTTCCTGATATTTTAATGCTGCCACTGTCCTGTATATCCTTTGCAGAAAATTGAACTTTTAAAAAGCAGCCAGCAGGGCAAACAATGCAGATTAATTCACGCTCTGCCATATATCCTCCGTTTTTATATTAACATATATTAACTTGATTTTAAAGCATATTCATACTAAAATACATTATGGGAAAAATTTATAAAGATATAGATATAGAAATGAAATCAAGGTTTCAGATTGTTGCCTGGGATGACAAGTTTAATACAGGCAACGAACTTATCGACAATCAGCACAAAGAACTTATAAGGCTTACAAATGAATTATACAATGCCTGCCTTAGCGGGAAAGAAGCCATAAAAAACATATTCCCGGATACTATGAAGCGCATGGTTAATTATGTAAAGTTTCATTTTGATGCTGAACAGAAGTATCTTGAGCAAATTAATTACCCGGATTTTTCAATGCATATAAAAATGCATGAAGAACTTGTAAAAAAAATCCTTGATGCTGTTCAAAATTATCAGGACAATAACAAGTTTACTCCCATCCAGTTTGTAAAAACATTAAGGGAATGGGTACTAAGCCACATCGGTTTTTACGACAAGCAATATGCACATTTTGCGGCTGAGCAAAGAAAGAAAGGCCTGTTGGACGATACTAATTAATACTGAACTCTATTACGGAATCTGTGTTAAAGTTTTGATTTTCCAGATCATCTTTATTTAATGTTACATCGATCATCTCAGATGGCATGATATGGCTTAACTTGACTGTTTTTATAAGCTTATCATCAAGCTTTATATCAAGCTCTGCTTTTGCTTTAACAATCATGGAGCGCAGGTATATTTTGTTTTGCGCGCCTGGGTTTAGTTTCCCGGGGCTTACATAACGCACATTTGTACCGGCCTTAAGGCGTATGTGAGTTTGAGGCCTATATGCACTGGCCTTGCATAAAGCAAGATACTCTGCGGCATGGCTGCCTGCCCTGCGTGCTTCTTCTGCAACCCAGTCAACAAGGTCATGGACATGGAGCACATTGCCGCAGGCAAATATGCCTTCGACATTTGTCATAAGATTGGCATCTACCTGGGGACCGCCTGTTGTGCTGTTAAGCTCAACTCCAGCCAGACAAGACAGTTCGTTCTCCGGTACAAGGCCAACAGACAAAAGCACTGTATCGCAGTCTATGCGGAACTTTTTTTCAGGCACAGGGACAGAGTTTTCTATGGGAGTTACTTCAATGCCCTCGACCCTGTCATTGCCGAATATATTTGTTGTCTGGCAGGATAGGTAAAGCGGAATGTCAAAATCTTCAAGGCACTGGACTATGTTACGCGTAAGCCCGGATGCATGGGGCATAATCTCAATAACTGCCTTGACCTTGCAGCCTGCCCAGCTCATCCGGCGTGCCATTATAAGGCCTATATCGCCAGAGCCTATAACGACAACTTCTTTGCCAGGTACATAGCCTTCTATGTTGACAAGCCTCTGTGCAAGTCCAGCTGTAAAGACACCGGCTGGCCTTGAGCCTGGTATGCGTATATTGCCGCGGTTTTTCTCCCTGCAGCCCATCGCAAGGATGATCGCGCTGCTCTTTATGCACATAACACCATGGCTTGACACGCAGATCAATTCTTTATCTTTAAGCGAAGTTACTGTTGTATCAAGGTAAACATTTACATTTGAACCCTTGATCTTCTCCATAAAGCGTTCTGCAAACTCAGGGCCTGTCAGGTCTTGGCTAAATTCATGTAAACCAAACCCATTGTGTATGCACTGCATAAGGATTCCGCCAAGATGATCTTCCCTTTCGATAATGGCGCAGCTAAATCCCTGTTTGTCGATTTCCAGGGCAGCTGCCATGCCTGCAGCTCCCCCGCCTATAACAACAGCGTCATAGCGTAATTCCTTCATGACAATATCCTTTCAAGAAACTTGCTTTGGCTGCCGTGTTTTGTAATTTTATCAAAGGGGAGGCCTGTTTCCCTCATAATAATCTTAATGATCTTGTAGGTGCAGAAACCGCCCTGGCATCTGCCCATCTGCGCGCGCGTAAAATACTTTATGCCGTCAAGCGTATGATGACCAAGCCGTATGGCTGTTATTATTTCTGCCTCGCTTATGTTTTCGCATCTACACACAACATTGCCCCAGCATGGGTCTTGGGCTATAAGCTCGTCAAGATCCTCAGGTGAAAGCAATCGCGCGTATTGCCTTTTTTCGATAAATGGATCCCAGTGCGGCTTTTCTGTAAGCTCAAGCCCTGCATGTTTAAGTATATCCTTGACATACTCGCCTATTGCAGGGGAAGCAGTAAGGCCAGGTGACTGAATGCCTGCAACCTGTATAAAGGCAGGAGCTTTTTTTGAAATATCAATATAAAAATCTTCGTTCAAAAGGTCTGGGCTAAAGTCCTGAGAAAGGCAGGGGCGTAAGCCTGCAAAACTTGTTATAACGTCATTTTGGCTTATAAATGGGATCATGTGTTTGCCGGATTCCAGTATCTGGTCAAGCCTTTGTGCAGTTGTTGAGAAATCTGTCTTGTCATCCTGATCATCTGCTGTGGGGCCAACAAGAACCGTGCCTTCCACAGTGGGGATTACAAGCATGCCCTTGGATAAAGAAGAAGGAACCGGAAACACAACGCGCTGGGGCTGGGCTCTTGTTATTCTATCCATAAGATAATACTCGCCCTTCCTTGGTTTTATTGTAAAATCCTCTGCCCCAAACATGCGCGAAACATCATCTGCATACAATCCTGCGGCATTTACCGCATAACGGGCTTTTATGCACCTTGATTCTTCAGAACCATCTTTGCTGGAACTGATTGTCCAAAAACCGTCATTGTAAGCTGCGCTTTGAACTTCAAACTCTGTAAAAAAATCCACACCGTTTTTCTTTGCAGATTCTGCCATGGCAAAAACAAAAATATAGGGTTCTATAATGCCGCCGCAAGGTACAAAAAGCCCGCCGCAAACATCCCAGTTTAGCTTTGGTTCGATCTCAAGTATTCTGTCTCTTGAACAAAGCTCTATGCCAATAACATCGTTTTCAACACCCTGTTTGTAAAGGTGTTCGACGACCTTCATCTCATCATCATGGAGGGCTGCGACAATAATGCCGCAGCGTTTAAACGGGAAGAAAAGCTCCCTGTGGAGCTGGTCGAACATAAGGTTTCCCTGGATTTCAAGACGGGCTTTAAGGTACTTTTTATTGTGATGAAATCCGCCGTGGATAATCCCGGAATTGGCTTTTGATGTACCGAATGATATATCAGCGGCTTTTTCAAGCACAGCGATTTTAAGCTTATACATGGATAGCCTGCGCGCAATATTTACACCAGATACGCCGCAGCCTATTATTGCAACATCATATTCATTCATATACTAATTATATAAACAAACCATGATTCCTGCTATATAAAGCTTGATGTACAGGTTGGTGACCGTGGACAAAAAAATCAAAAATCAGATATAATTTATTTAAGCTGAATTGCGGCATAAAGGAGTTAATTATGATTAGAGGCGGCGATATCTCCAAAGGCAGTTGTTTACTGCAAAACGGCCAGCCATATCTTGTAGTAGAGCGTGAGTTCCATATTCCAGGCAAGGGTACTGCCATTGCAAGGGTAAAGATGAAGAGCATAAAGGACGGAAGCGTTTTAAACATTACCATTCCCACTCAGCAGGAAGTGGAAGATGCGCATGTTGATTTTAATAATTGCCAGTATCAATATGCAGACCAGGCAAATTATCATTTTATGGATAATGAAACATTTGAACAGCACGAGGTTCCCATATCAAGTCACGAGAATGCAAAGTTTTATTTAAAAGAAGGTGATTCATACGATCTTACATTCTGGGAAGGCCAGGTTATTGATATAAAAATTCCTTACAAGGTTGTATTTACTGTTGCTGAATCAGAAAATTATGTTAAAGGCGATACAGTATCAGGCGCAACAAAACCCATTGTTACAGAAACAGGTCTGACAGTGCGCGTGCCCTTGTTTATAAAGCAGGGCGAAAAGATACGCGTAAATACAGAGACAAATGAATATGTTGAGCGTGTAAACGATTAGTGCAAGCGTATGTCAGGGCTTATAAAAATAAAGAAGTAATCTACAAATACCGCGGACGTACATATAATTTCTCTCTTTCGCAGGGGCTTTTCAGCTCTGCAGAAATTGACAGGGGTTCGCATTTTTTATTAAAGGTTTTTTCGACGTATATTGACGAATGTATAAACAATAACAAGGCCCTGCCAGGCAGAATTCTTGATGCAGGTTCCGGTATTGGGGTTCTTGGAATCTGCGCCATAGGCGCAGTATGCGATGCCATGGCTGGCAATGATAACTGCAGGCCAGGCAGCCCAATGCTTAGAATGCAGGACAGGGACGAGCTAGCACGTATTTTTTCTTTTTACAATGCACAAAAAAATAAAATTCCAAAGGACATATTTTCCGCGCATACAGAACCGCTTTTGTCCTGTCAAGACAAAATCTCCTTTGATATTATACTTTCAAACATCCCTGCAAAAGCAGGGCTGCCTGTACTGGAAGACTTTGTGCAGCGCTCTTTAAGCCTTTTAAGCGAAAATGGCAGGGTGTATATTGTTGTTGTTAATCCTTTAGCTGATTTTTTTGAATCCCGGCTGCAGGCAGGGAAAAAAAAGCATCCCGATACAAGCATCGCAGACAATAATGACTGCAGCAGTGCTGTTGTGTTATGCGAAAAAGGACCTGGACATACGGTGTTTGTTTACACAAGAGACAAGGGCAAGCCTGGACAGACATTGCCAAGTCTTACAAGGGTAAGTTTTTTTACTGATTGTCCTGCTTATATAAGAGGCAAACATCAGTTTGTGATTGAAAAAATATGCTATAACATGGAAACTGCTCATGGTGCTTCTGGTTTTGATAACCCCGGCTCTGATACATTGGCAGCAGCTAAACTAATAAACAGGCTTAAAGAGAAAATTTTTATTAAAAATAAAACACTTGATATTCTTGTATGGTCTGAGGATCAGGGGCATTTTTCAACATGGATTTCTGTATTTTTTAATGCTGCTTATGCAAAAAATGATTTGCGTTTTGTTTTGTCTGGACGTAATATACTTGCTCTTATTATGGCAAAGCATAATATTGCTTCAAACTCACATTTAAATTCGCTAAACCCTGATTCAACACAAACAATAAGCGCTGCTGATATATTTTTTGACAAGGAACGCTTATTGGAAAAATGCAGGAATACCGGCTTTTCCATTATAGCTTATTTTCCAGAGCCAGTTCCTGGGACTGAAGTTCCCTGGGCAAAACGTATTGAAAAAGACTGGGAAAGCTTTGAGTATCTTCTTGAGCCGGATGGTATTGTTATTATCGCAACGACTTCATCACAAGCTGAATCATTTGACAGGAAAAAAACTTCTGGCTTTACGCGTCTTGGAGATATAAAGCAAAAGGGTTTTAGAGCCTGTGCATACAGAAAAAAACAACAGGACAATGCCTTGTAATAAAGGCATATTTCTTTATATCATTATAATACAGATAATACAGGAGTTATTGAGATGTCACAGAAAAGCGGGATGCCAAAATATCCCTTTCAAACAATTGAACCCAAATGGCAAACATACTGGGAACAGAATAAAACATTTAAGGTTGAGGAAGACTCTTCTTTTCCAAAAGAAAAACGCCGCTATGTTTTAGACATGTTCCCCTACCCTTCTGCACAGGGCCTTCATGTAGGCCACCCGGAAGGATATACAGCAACTGACATATACTGCCGTTATTTGCGCATGAATGGTTTTAATGTGCTTCACCCCATGGGTTTTGACTCCTTTGGCCTCCCTGCAGAGAATTACGCGCTTAAGACAGGTACGCATCCGGCTGTTTCAACAGCCGCGAATATTGACATGTTCCGCACCCAGATCAAGGCCATTGGTTTTTCTTACGACTGGGACAGGGAAGTTATCACATCAGAGGCGGATTACTATAAATGGACACAATGGATCTTTTTAAAACTTTTTGAAAAAGGCCTTGCCTACGAAGCTGACAGCCCCATAAACTGGTGCCCTTCGTGTAAAACAGGGCTTGCAAACGAAGAAGTCAAGGAAGGACTTTGCGACAGGTGCGGAACAAAGGTAAGCCGCAAACGCATAAGACAGTGGATATTAAAAATTACTGAATACGCAGAAAGGCTTTTGGCTGACATAGACACGCTTGACTGGCCTGAACCTGTCAAGCTTATGCAGAAAAACTGGATAGGCCGTTCTGAAGGCGCAAATGTATTGTTCAAAATAGATGGGCACGATGATAATCTTGAAGTGTATACAACAAGGCCTGACACTCTTTTTGGCGCAACCTACATGGTTCTGTCTCCTGAACATCCTTTAACAGAGAAGATAACAACTGCAGCACAGGAAAAGCAGGTGAATGCCTATATCGAAGATGCATCCAAAAAAAGCGATCTTGAACGCACTGATCTTGCAAAAACAAAAACAGGTGTTTTTACAGGTGCTTATGCGATCAACCCTGTTAATGAGGAAAAAATCCCGATCTGGATTGCAGACTATGTTTTGATATCCTACGGCACAGGCGCTATCATGGCTGTCCCTAGCCATGATGACAGGGACTGGGAGTTTGCAAAAACATTTGGGCTTCCCATAAGACAGGTAGTAATTGCCCAAAAACCAGAACCAGGAAAGGATTATACTGCAGAGCCGGAAGAATGTACTACAGCTGACGGTTATTCAGTAAACTCAGGTCTTATTACAGGCCTTGCAACAAGCGAAGCAAAAGAAAAAATTTCTGCATGGCTTGAACAAAAAGGCCTTGGCAAAAAAGCTGTAAACTACAAACTGCGTGACTGGGTTTTCTCAAGACAGCGTTATTGGGGCGAGCCCATCCCTGTTGTGCATTGCGATGGATGCGGCATTGTGCCTATACCGGAAAACGAACTTCCCATAAAACTTCCGGAAGTAAAATCCTATGTACCAACCGGCACAGGCGAATCTCCGCTTGCTGCTGCAGAAGATTGGGTAAATACTGTATGTCCCAAATGCAAGGGGAAAGCAAAAAGGGAAACAAACACAATGCCGCAATGGGCAGGCTCATGCTGGTATTACCTGCGCTACCTTGACCCAAATAATAAAAGCGTATTTGTGCAAAACGACAAGATCGATTACTTGGGACAGGTTGACTGCTATGTCGGCGGTGTTGAACATGCAGTGCTCCATCTTTTGTATTCGCGCTTCTGGCACAAGGTGCTTTTTGACCTTGGATATGTTAAAACTTCTGAACCTTTCCAGCGCCTTATAAACCAGGGCATGATCCTGGGCGAGGACAACCAGAAGATGAGCAAGAGCCGCGGCAATGTTATAAACCCTGATGACATTATAAGCACATACGGCGCAGACTCTTTAAGGTTATACGAAATGTTTATGGGCCCTCTTGAGATGACAAAGCCCTGGATGACAGCAGGTCTTGTTGGTGTAAGCCGCTTTTTGGAAAAAGCCTGGGCAGTAAGTGACAAGTGCATTGCGGGTAATAACACTTCTGCAAATGAAAATATTGACGAAGCATTGATAAAACTGCTTCACAAGACAATAAAAAAAGTAAGTGAAGATACAGATACATTTAACTTTAACACTGCCATAAGCGCAATGATGATCTATTTAAATGAACTTGGCCGTCTTAAGGAATTCCCAAAGAGCATGTGGGAACCCTTTGTGCAGCTTTTGAGTGTTTATGCACCGCATCTTGGGGAAGAGCTTTGGGAAAAACTCGGGGGAAAAACATCTGTGTCAAGATCAAAGTGGCCATCCTGGGACGAAAGCCTTTGCAAAGACACAGAAGTTTTGATAATGGTTCAGGTGAACAGCAAAAACCGCGACAAGTTTACAACAGCAGCCGGAACATCAAAACAGGAACTTGAAAAAATAGCCTTAAGTCTTCCGGGTACGCAGAAATGGCTTTTAGGAAAAACTCCAAAAAAAATAATCGTGGTTCCTGACAAGCTTGTTAATTTTGTAATGTAAAAAAACAAGGCGGTTTTTGCTTTATGAACAGAAAGGGCATCTGTGTTGCAGGTTATATGGTCGTGGATAATATCTACACTGTAGATGGACTGCCCAAAAGCGGAGAACTTGTAACCATAAAGGATAATATACGGCGTACAACAGGCGGTGCTTTGTGCAATGTTATAGGGGACTTGGCAATCATTGATAAGTCCATGCCCCTTATTGCATTGGGACGTGTTGGCAATGATGAAGAAGGCGAGTATATTCTTGATACATTAAAGGTCTTCCCGAATATTGATCTGTCTATGATAAAAAAACACGGGAAAACAGCTTTTACAGCTGTGATGGAAGAGGAATCATCAAGGGAACGGAGTTTTTTTTGTTACAGGGGCGCAAATGCATTTTTTTGCGAACATGATATAGACTGGGAAAAAATTACAAGCGCTTTTCTCCATATAGGATATATACTGCTTCTGGATAGCCTTGATGAAGAAGACGCAGAGTACGGTACAAAGATGGCAAGGCTTCTTTGTCATGCAAAAGAGAGGGGGATAAAAACATCCATTGATGTTGTAAGTGAAACAGGGAACCGTTTTAAACGCCTTGTACCGCCTGCCTTAAAGTACACAGATTATTGCATAATAAATGAACTTGAAGCAGAACAGATTACCGGCATTATTCTGCGAGAAAAAAATAACAGCCTTATCAAAGAGAATATTCCCAAAGCACTAAAGGTAATAAAAAATTACGGCGTATGTGAATGGACAATTATACACAGCCCTGAAGGAGGCTTTGGTCTTGACAATAAGGGCAAGTATTATGAATCACCCAGTTTAGCTTTGCCGACAAAAGCAATAAAGGGAAAGGTAGGAGCCGGGGATGCTTTTTGTGCAGGAACCCTTTACGCAGCATCGCAGAATGAAAGCCTTGAACAGGGACTTGAGCTTGGAAACGCGGCTGCTGCAGCTTCCCTTATTATGCCAGGCGCTGTTGAAGGAATGAAGAGTCTTAAAGAACTTAAAGAGCTAAGAACATTATATGGCTAATAAACGCGCAGTAGTATACGGTGCTGGAAGCATAGGCCGGGGATTTATTGCCCGTTTATTATATGAATCAGGTTATGAGATTACATTTATAGATATAACAGCTCCGCTTATACAAGCTCTTAATACAGAAAAGGAATATCCTGTAAGACTTCTTTCCATGGAAGGCCAACGTGATGTAATAATAAAAAACTTTTTTGTAATTAATGGTAAAGATGAGGATGCTGCTGTTAATGCCATTGCCGGCACAGACATAATGGTTACTGCTTTGGGCACAAGGGTTTTACCGCTTATTGCTTGTGTTATTGCAAAGGGCATAAAAAAACGTTTGGGTCAGGGTAAACCCCTTGATATAATAATATGCGAGAACCTTATAAACTCGGATCAGGTTCTTGAAGAACTTGTAAAAAATGAATTTAAAAAATTAAACGTCAATTCCAGGACAATAAAATTGTTCGCAAAGCATACCGGGTTTATAAGAGCTTCGATTGGATGCATGGCACCAGTTCAAACAGATAAAATGAAGGATGGGAACCAGCTTAGAATATGCACAGAAGATTACAGCATCATGCCTGTTGATAAAAAAGCATTTAAGGGAGAGGTTCCTTCCATTATGGGAATGGAAGCCCAGGATAATTTTAATTTTTCCATAGAAAAAAAACTGTTTATACATAATATGGGTCACAGCAGCTGTGCATATCTTGGTCTGTATAAAGGATATGAATATATTTATAAAAGCATACAAGATGGCGACATATTCTTGACATGCGAAAATGCAATGCTTGAATGTGCAGCCAGCCTGGCGCAAAAACACAATATCCCCATAAAGGACATATACCTGCACACCCAGGATCTATTAAAGCGTTTTTCAAACAAACTGCTTTGGGACACATGCCAGAGAGTGGGTTCAGATATAACAAGGAAACTTAGCCCAGGCGATCGTTTTATGGGTGCGATCCGCTGCTGCGAAGGAATGAATATAAAGCCTTTTTACATTACAAAAGGCGCAGCAGCAGCGCTGTACTGTTATATAAAAGAAAACAGCCTCTCTCAAACAGAAAAGCAAGCCAGAAAAATAATGGGAGAATTATGCAAGCTCAAAAAAAATACAGAAAGCCATGAGCTAATGCTTTGTGCATACTTAACTTTAGTAAAAACTATAAGCGGGTAAGGCGCGTAACCCCTGCAAGGTTAAACGGCCATCTGCTTGTGCCAAGATCAGCACCGCTCATGTTAAAATTAACATCGCTTGTATAATTAACTGTGGAGCCGCGGTTTAAAATGTCAATTATCTGCGATATCATATTAACAGATGTTATTGTAAGATCCACAGGAATAACTACACTGGAATTAGGTCTTATCTGGGGAACATTGTTTATAACTCCCCTTGCCCATTCAGCATTGTTTACAGAAAGATTGTAGTTAAAATCACTTATATTCATGGGAAAACTGTTTCTGTTTACAATTTCCCAGTTTATAATAAACTCCAGATTTTGAAGCGCCATGTTTCGTATATTAATCCCGCGTAAAGAAAGGGATGGCGGATGCATTATAGGAATTGAAGCTGGAAATTGAAACGAACTTGAAACACCTTGAGGCAGCTCAAAAGGAAGAATTGTATCCATCTTCATCAATGAACGCAGCTCAGGAGAAGTACCAAGGCTTCCTACAGCAGAAATTATATCAGTATAACGCACATTAACAGTAAAGTTTAAAGGTGTTTGGGAATTGGCACTTATATCGCCGCTCTGGTTTATTCTGCCGCTTATTACAGGAGTACCGTTTACTTCATACTGCCAGTTGTATTCAGGTATTGGTATGGGGAAATTATTGGGATTTGTTATATTTAAGATCCAGTTCTGCTCAATGCCTGTAAAATCAATTCTTCCTGTATCAAATGAAGGAGCGCTGACCCTTGGAATTTGCAACAGAGGTAAACTACCGTCAAATTCCAGGCTATAAGTTAAATCATTTATGATGGGAATGGGAAACCTTATATCAAGCGCAACCTTGTATCCAACTTCTGGACTGCCAAATAAAGAAGCAAAGCTGTTAAAAAAACCGGAATAAGAAATGCTTATGGGAAGATCCACGGTTACGGTTCTGCGGCTCCTTAAGTTTGTACCCTGGTTTATTATGCCACTTACAAATGAATTATCATTTATAAACATATGCCAGTTTATCTCCGGAAACGGTATGTTAAACGGGTTGGGATTCTCCACATTTATACGGGCGATCAAATCCACGCCATGAAGCCCTATTCCGGCAATATCAACTGAGTTAAACGAAACATTCGGTGCCTGAACCGCACGATCAAGGGTGCTGCACGAGATTATTCCGTAACAAAAAATCAAAGACAAAGTTAAAGTTAATATAAAGATTATTTTTTTCATGGTTATACAGACTCCCCCTTTTGTTTAATTATATCAAAACCGCAATATGGAATCAATGCAGGAGGTATGTTTACAGAACCATCCTTTTGCTGAAAATTTTCCAGTATTGCAATTATTGCCCTTGAAACTGCGATTGCAGTGCCGTTGAGCATGTGCACAAATTTATTTTTTCCATCATCATCCTTGTACCTTATGTTAAGGCGCCTTGCCTGATAATCCGTGCAGTTGGATGTGGATGTAATCTCCCCCCAGTCCCCAGCATCAGGAGCTGGCGTGTTTGCGCGGCCAGGCATCCAGGCTTCAAGGTCGTATTTGCGGTAGGCAGGAGCGCCAAGGTCTCCTGTGCAGGTATCTACAACACGGAAGGGAATATCAAGGCCGGAAAAAATTTCCTCTTCAAGTGAGCGCAGTTCTTCGTGGAAGCTGTCAGAGTCTTCCGGCAGGCAAAAGATAAACATCTCAAGCTTTGTAAACTGATGTACCCTGTAAAGGCCTTTTGAAAACTGGCCTGCAGCTCCTGCCTCCCTGCGGAAGCAATGCGATATCCCTGCCATACGCATGGGGAGTTTTTCTTTGGCAAGTATTGTATTGGAATAATACCCGCCCAGGGTAATTTCTGCAGTGCCTACAAGACAGGCATCTTCGCCTTCTAGTGTATAGACATTGGATTCTGCGCCGCGCGGGTTAAAGCCTATGCCTTCAAGTATTTCTGTTCTTGCCACATCAGGTGTAATAAACGGTGTAAAACCCTTTTTGTGCAGAATATCAAGCGCATAACGCACAAGCGCCAGTTCCAGGAATACCCCTTCATTCTTTAAATAATAAAACTTTGTGCCTGACACCTTTGTACCCGCTTCAAAATCAATAATATCAAGTGCCTGCCCAAGCTTAACATGGTCTTCCGGTATAAAATCGAATTTGGGTAGCGTTCCCATGCGTTTTAATTCTGTATTATCCTTGTCCTCTTTGCCTATGGGAGCATCAGGATGAGCCATATTGGGAATAAGCTTTGCATTGGCCTCAAGTTGTGCCTCAACTTTTGAAAGCTCCTGTTCTGCTGCGCTGATATTTTCCTTAAGAACCTTGCCTTCATCTATAAGCCTTTGCCTTTCTGCCTGCTCAAGTTTGCCTTTCATGGCAGCAGCATTGGCATTTCTTGTCTGTTGAAGGCTCTGAAGCTTTGTTACAAGCTCTGTTCTCTCCCTGAAAAGGCGGACAACTGCATCAGCATCAGCTTTCATAAAGCGGTTTGCAATATTTTTCTTTATAGATTCAAGATTTTCTGCAATAAAATGATAATCAAGCATACTATTTGATATAATACATAATGAATATTAAAAAAACAAGTCTTAATGAAGCAATTTACTTAATATACTTTTAATTCTCCATTAATAAAAGGCCTTGGCTCTGTTTCTCCATGTAGAATTATAAGCAGTTCACCCTGCTCTCCTATGCCTTGAAGCCTGCCAGAGACTAAATCTCCTGATTCTGCTTCTCCCTGGACAAAATCAACCAACTCTCCCTGCTTGTAAAGCCGCATTTTAAGCTGTTTTTGCCATGAAAGCTCCGTTTTTTTGCGGGGTTGAGCTGAAAAATCACTCAAAAATTCTTTATATAGAAACAAAAGTATCTTTTCAAGGAGCATAAGCTTTACGTTTTTAATAAAAAAGAATGAAGGAATTTCCTTATCCGGAAATTTTTCCCTGTACATCGAGCCAAGGCTTGCAGCCTTGTATTGCAATTCTTTAGGGAATTTTTTTTGGAATATATTTACCCCTATGCCAATATAAACTCTGGCAGAGCCATTTTCTTCATTGCTGCCACCTGGCAAAACCTCAGTCTCTGCAAGTATGCCGGAAATTTTTTTTGAAAAAAGCATAAGGTCATTGGGCCATTTAATTTTAATCAAATCCTTAAAATCAGGTAAAAGTTCTTCTATGGCTTTTGCTGCTGCAAGTCCTGTTTTTAGGGTAAGGGCTTTAGGTATGGCATTGAAATCCGGATATTCCAGAAAGAGCGTAAACATAAGGCTCTCCCCTCTCCTGGTTTTCCAGGGACGCTTATTGCGTCCCCGCCCGGATTTCTGGAAATCTGCGAGGATTACAGAGCCTGACCTTGCTTTGCTCGCGGCTGACTCACTGCCCACAGCTAGCTTGCGGCACTCATCCATTGTACTTGTTACTGTCTGCTTGAAAAATACAGGCGAGCCAAATGGATTTTGAAGATCGATTTGCTTCATTTAAAATCCTTCATGATAATAATATAGCATGCTTGCCTTGATTAATTCAGTATGATAATTTTTAATAATGAAGATTATATGCCTTGATCTTGAAGGTGTGCTTGTTCCGGAAATATGGATAGAGGTTTCCAAAGCCACAGGTATCCCGGAATTACAGCGCACCACAAGAGACGAACCTGATTATGACAAGCTGATGAGATTCAGGCTGGATATATTAAAGAAGAACTCTTTAAAATTGCCGGATATACAAAGCGTTATAGGCAATATGGAGCCGCTTACCGGTGCCATGGAGTTTTGCGAAAACATACGAAAAAAAACCCAGCTTATAATTCTTTCTGATACATTTGAAGAATTTGCAAAACCCTTAATGAAAAAACTTAAATGGCCGACTTTATTCTGCAACAGCCTTGAAGTTGCGCATAATGGAGACATAACAGGTTACAGGCTGCGCCAACAGGAAGGTAAAAAACACGCAGTCCTTGCCTTTAAAAAGCTTAATATGAGGGTTTTTGCTGCAGGAGATTCCTTTAATGATATAAAGATGCTTATGGAAGCTGATGAAGGCTGCCTTTTCAGACCCCCGGAAAACATTCGCAAAGAATACAGCCAGTTTCCCTGTGTTGATAATTATAAAGATTTTATGGAAAGGATCGATGCTTTTTTAGGTAATTAATCTTTTTAATACCTTGTCATTGCTGCGCCAGTCTTTACCGGTTTTTACACGCAGATCAAGATCGACCTTCCAGTCAAAAATGTTATTAAGGTCTTTAAGGGCAGAAAGGCGTATGGCCTTGATCATCTCCCCCCCCTTGCCCACGATCATGCCTTTCTGCGATTCACGCTCTGTAATAATAAAAGCCCTAACCCACAGAACCTGTTTGCCTTGAGCTGTCTGCTTTAACTCGGTATCCTCAACCTGAACATAGATTGAATGCGGAAGCTCTTCCCTTAAGCGGTGTATAGCCTTTTCCCTTATGATCTCTGCTATGCGAAATGACAATTCCTGATCCGTATAAACTTCATCAAGGTACATGGGATCCCCGGCTGGAGCTGCATCAAAAAGAGATGACAGCAGATTGTCGATCCCATTGTTCTTAAGTGAAGAGATTTCAAAGCAGCGCGATAAAGGCAGATCCGGAAGATGTTCTTTTAAAAAGCTCATGGTTCTTTGAGAATCTGCTGAAGTATGGTCAGTTTTGTTTATGGCTGCAAATATTTTATCGTTTAACGGCAAAAGCCGGCTGGCAATACTGGCTTCTTCCGGGCCGGGCGGACGGGAAGCATCAAGCATGTAAAGCACAAGCTCTGAATCCATTAAAGCGCGCTCTGAAACTTCAACAAGTTTTTTGTTTAGCTTTTTCTCTGAAGTATGCCTGCCCGGAGTGTCTATAAACACAAGCTGCCCCTTATCGCTTGTGTAAATGCCGCGTATGGCATTGCGGGTTGTCTGCGGAACCCTTGAGACTATGGCAACTTTTGCATCGCATACAAGGTTAATAAATGTAGATTTTCCGGCAGAAGGCCGGCCCACAACAGCGACAAAGGCAGCTTTTTTTTGATCGCTCATTTTATCTTACAACCATGATCTGGCGTATCTCGTCAATGTCAGGTGCAACAACTCTTACAAAGTACATGCCGCGTGCAACAACACGGCCTCCCCTGTTTGTACCGTCCCAGGCAGCCCTGTATTCCCCCGGCCCCCTGTAACCCCTGTAAAGCTGGTTTACAAGGGCACCGTCAAGCGTAAAGACCTGTATTGTTACCTGGCCGCCCCTTACAAGCCTGTACTCCACATAAGCGGATTCACCGTTAGACGGATTTATAACATTGTTAAGCATTGTTACGCCGCCGCGCTGGTGTGTGATGTCGTGTATGGCAAAACCAAAAGGACGCACAAGGCGATACCAGTTTGAAGGAATACTGTCCTGGGGTCTTATATCAAGGCGGCCCACAAAAAGGTCAGGAGGGCTGCCAGTCAGGCGCAAGAAAAAGTCCAAAACTCTTCCGCTTTCAACACCGCGGCTTGCATCAAAATTAAAAGTATAAATATCATTACTTGGAATTGGATTATTATAGTATGATGATGGGTCTATATAGAAAAAATAAGGCGCCATGTTTGTAAATACAGGATTTGGTTCAGATAAAGGCGGAGCAGGAACAGTAGAATCAGCTGTGGGTACCCAAAGTCCGTTCCTTGCAGTACGGAAAGTCAGGGGAACATTATAAGCATAGACCATTTCTACATTACCGGATAATATACTTTGCTTGTTTACCTGTAATATAAAATCACGCGCTTCAAGGAACCTTGTACCATTAAACTCTGTAATTAAACCGGAAGCATCAGGATCAATGGGATTATAGGATTGACCAGGGATCCTGGGATCTGTATACATTGCCAGTACAGGCCACACAAAAAATTGCTCCATGCGGCCAGCATTGGGCGGCACAGAGACAAGCAGGTCTGAAGCGCGGTGGCTCACAGTATAATTATAAGCACCAGTCCCAATTTGATACGATGAATTGCGTCCGTTTAAAGCAGCGAGTGGAATAACCGTACCTGTGACTGGGTTTGGCGGATCATTTCCGCGTACAGTTACATAAGCTCGGAAACTGCCGCCAGAACCACGTTCGTAATTATAATCCACAGGGTACCTGGGGCTTGGATACATAAAAAAGAAATCAAGTCTATCATCAAATGACAGATCAAATGCCGGTCTGGAGTTTAAATCCCTAAATTCAATGCTGACATTTATTGATCCGCTGGCCAAAGCAGTTATATCTAAATTGTTATCAAGATGAAGGATAAATTCCTGATACCCATTGCCTATATTTGTAATATTGCTAACATTGTTTCCTGTTACTGAAAATCTTGATATATCTGTTGTGCCGCCATTAATGTCAACAGGCCCAGAGAACTGTATAAAGATCTCATTATGTCCAGGAAGCGCCAGGGTATGGGTAATTCTTGGAGCTGCTGTATTAATGGTATCAGTGCGTTTTCCAAGAATGGTTTCATAATTATCACTTGTTGCACCTGTGTCAGCAGGAGTATTGCCTGTTCCCCCTACTCTTGGATTACCAATAATTGTAGATAATGTAACTCTATCCATAAGACTGCCGTTTTCTTCAATCCACCATTCAAACACATGGCCTGTATCTGCGTATGGCTTTTCTTCAAGAAATACATATATGGAAGAAGAATCATCATAATTAACATCATAGGTACTGACAAGACTGTAAGCTGTAACATTATACAACTCTCTGGTTGTATTATTCCTTACCATTACCCTAAAACTGGAAAAATCTCCGTTAAGCGAAAATATGGACTGCAGGCGCAGCCTGTCAATTCTGCCATTATGATTTGTATCTTCTATATATCCGTAAAAGAAATTATTGAATACAAACCAGTTAACATTATAGTAGTTACGGCGTACTGTGCCAGCTAATTCATCACTGTACCAATAACCAACTCCAAGAACAGGTATACCATCACCATAGATATCATCATGACGTACAAGTACATAGGGCCATGCATTAATTCTTTTAGAAACATCAGTAGCTGAGGTTGGCACAGGAATTTTTTCATTTGAATAACTATATATAATATTAACATGATTTATTTCAAGTCTGTCTCTTCCGGGATTTAAAAGGAAATGCCAAAAAAACCAGTTTGGAGTGTGATAAGGAATCCATTCTTCTGGATTAGAAAGAGCATAAAGAGCTGTACGAAGTTGGGAATCAGTAAGTGCTGCACCTGGATTATAAGGACCATCATAGTTCGCATCAGCAACTGCAGATCCCATAGGATTAAGCCTTGTAAGATAAATAAAATTAGAGTCATCATTGCTGGGAAGTATAGTCTTGGGATATACTTCAAGTCTATATTCTAATTTATGCCCAACATCATACCCTGGGGTTCCAAGTAAAGTTGAAAACTGAAGCTTTGCGGCATTTTCGTGGCATGATAAATGATAAAAAGATGTATCACCTATGATCCTGTATTCAGTTCCGCTTATTGAAGCAGTAAATGAATCAACAGCATTGCCAAATTCTACAACTGATGTTCCGTGATTAAATGTACCGCCATTCTCGCGCCATGTATTTCCAGGACTTCCATTTGATAATGGGAACAGAAATATGTTTGCTGACCCTCCATTTAATGTACTTCCGCTGCTAATTGTTAAATTACCGCGTATATAAAGATCTGTCTGAATTGTACTGTTTCCTGATGCAGTAATATTACCTATGCTTACCAATGGAAGGCTGACTTGAGGCCTGTTTGGAATAGGTGCTGTACCAATATTAAAAGTATAATTTCTTGATGTATCTGTACGTACACGCAGATCACCTGTACCTGTCATAATAATATTGGAATTATTAAGATTTGCTATATTAGGGCCAAACGTCTTGTTAATGGTAACATGGCGTGAAGTTTCAATAATAACATTTGTCCCCATGATGTTTATATTAGAGATGCTGTCTGTTGCATGAGCTGTATTTCCATCAGCAGCAATACTATGATTGTAAAAATCATGTGTAATAATTCTTGCATTGGTATTTAGATCAACCTGACCGTTTTCTCTTGAAAAACCGCGATCCCAGGTAAAGCCGGTGTCTCCAAGTCCAGGTGCTGATGTGCTGCCCAAATACCATGAGCCTGTTCTTGTATTAAGTGCAGTACCACCAGGATCAGGATAGGGAATAGTGCTGGCTGCAAGTGTTAAGTTTGCACCAGGCCGCTGAACTATAATGTGTCCTGCAGCAACTGTAACAGTATTATCACCTTCAATTAAAACATTACCAAGCTCAAACGAATGACCAGCAGCATGGCTAATATTATGAGAAGCAGATGTACCTGTGTAAAAAACTATTCTATTGTTATTCGGCTCAATAAATTTTAAAATTGCATTTCCGCCAAAACGAATATCTTTATTATCTTGTGAAGTA
>Ga0099364_10004428_pt1 | contig 21298 bp, 15 predicted proteins | sample TergutTh196P3_FD_73070 | JGI IMG/M metagenome (GOLD analysis project Ga0099364, IMG submission 73070) | Microcerotermes parvus P3 segment gut microbial communities from Pointe-Noire, Republic of the Congo - Th196 P3 | ecosystem: Host-associated > Arthropoda: Insects > Digestive system > Gut ... | reverse complement strand
CTGTGCGACCATAACACTTTCTACATCTCTGTTCCATTTTCCTTCCCTGCGTAATTCATTCAGGTCGTCATTCCAGTCACAGTCTTTTAAATAGGGTAAATCACGGCTGCTTCTGTCTGTCCAGACACGGTTAATCGCTGTTTTAATATGCTCTAAGATAGTACCGTATATTTCTCCCTGCTTTTCATAAACTTCTGCATAAGCTGCACTTTCGTCCAAAAAGGCAAAATCTCCTGTTTCCTTTATATAATTTATTACAGCCATGGGAAACCAGATTGGGTCGTCGCTTGCTTCAATGCTTTTGTTTCCGCTCTGGTCAATAAAAAAGTTATGATAGCAAATACCGTTAGAAAACATCTGTGTGGCAATATGCTTAAGGGAAGTTTTTACACTTTCCGGTGAATAGGGTAAATTAAAATTTACATCTTGTAAAATATCACGAAATCCCCAGCCGTATTCATATCCGGTATGAAAGCGTGATTTCATCCTGTTAAGAATAAACACTATGCGGCATTGATACTGCAGCCACTTAAAAGAGCGGTTTATTTTTTGGTTTGGAGTTGAAATTTCAAATTGCGACATCATTTCGTTCCACCAGCCCTTTACGCTGACAAGCATTTCACTGCGAGTTTTTTTGCACTTTACTGCTTCTATCATTTCTTTTAAATACTTCTTGTTATTTAAATAGTAATCTTTTGTAGATCCGGCAATTAAAGCTACGGCAAATTCTGTTTTTTCTCCTGGTTTAAGCATAATAGTATGACGAAAAACACCGCAGGTTCTGCGTAAATAAGCCTGATTCATATTAGAAAGCGGTTTTCCGTCAATAACCCTTAAGGGATCTGCAAGTGTATGAAATCTGTCTCCTGTAAAACGCTCTTCGTTGGTTTCGTATTCAGTGTCCTGACCGTTGAGTGTAGAGAAAAATGCCGCTACATTGCCAAGCATTCCCGAAATTTCTTCTGTATTGTCATTTACACTGGCACCATGATTTCTGCGGAAAACAATTGCATTTAAATCCTTATCCCAGTTTGCACCGCCGAAAAAACCGTCGTTATCGCCTGCAAGTAGACGAATCAGAGCATCCCCCATGTGGATTGGAATAAATGGATATACTTCAAGTTCTTTGATCTGGTCTGTGGTATTTTCTATAACAATGTTTTGTATCCATCCGTCAAATTCTTTTGGAACAAACATTGTTTTTTTAGTTTTTATTCCTTTATATTCAGAATCAAACTGTATATAACCAAACCAGAGGGTAGATTTGAATATTTGTTCGTCTTTTTTTACAGGCTGCCAGCTTGTCGTAAAATAATCGCGGGTTTTGGCATCAACAATATAGCAATAACGCCCCCTGTTGTCTGCATCATTAAGGTGCAGCTGCGTATCTACGAATGTGTTTTCATGAGTACCGCGTACATCAAATCCGCCGCCGGTATAGCTTACTCCGGCACAGAATGTTTGTGTTCCGCTTTGACCGGGCCTGATTAAATAATGCAGCCAGGGTTCAGGTGTAAACGGGTTATTAATCTCAAACTCATCTTTTTCATTAAAGCTTCCGTAATTTGCCATAAAAACACCTCATAATGTACTGTTATATTTTTATAATTTCTTTGCCCAAAACATTAATTCTTCCTTCCTTTTTAAGACCATGTATCACAGCAAACAAATCAGATTCACTAGCTTGTTTAAGTTCCGCTAAAACACTGTCTACAGTTGTTTTTCCGCTGTTTTTATCAAGATTGCTTATCAGCGCCTGTTCGTACTTGTATTCTATACGATTTTTGTTTTTCATTTCGGCAGTATGCATTTTTTGTATACAAGCGCCGATTCCGCACAAAATTCCCTGGTAATTTTTGTGTCCTTTTACATAAATGGCATTTTTATCTTCGGTACCGGAGTTTCTAATAAATAGCGCTCCCAAAAGCGTATCGCCGCTAAAAATACTGATATATAAGACATTTAAGTCCTCTTTATCTTCGTATCTTAGTACAGCATTTTTGGGCAGCTGTGACTTTGCTATTAGATCGCTTACTGCCTGCTTAATGAGTTCTATATCTTTGTTCCAAATGGTACTTCCGCGGTTAAACAAGGTTTTATCAACAAAAAACACATAATATGTTTTGGAAAAACCTGGTTCAAATGGTTTAATAATAGTATTTTCGTTCATATTCAAAAACTTAATTGCACAAATAGTAGTCAGACATGTTAAAAGACCAATACCGGAAAGCAGGGTATGTTTTTTACCGGAAGGATCTGATACCTCAATCGGAAAAATTACATGCCCGGAATGTTCCAGACCGACAAGGACTTCGCCCTCACTAAAGTTTCCTATCCATCTGTCGCCCACCGATACAATTTTTGTATTAAGACCCAATTCTTTTTCCGCAGCCGAAGCAAGCATAATGTCGGATTCAATAGTGGACAAAAACCAATAGTTTTTGGGATTAATCTCTTTGGATTTAATTAAATATTGTGCAATAATATAACCACACTTATCGCCGTCCAAAACATGAAGGCAATGATCTTTTTTGCTGTAATAAAGCAAAAATCCCCTGTCACCGTCTCCGTCAAGGACTATTCCATATACACTTCCTCCAGGAGATTCTCTGCCTTGATCAAATATTTTTTTTACTGTTGGGATATGTTTATCGTAATCTTTTTCCAAATAAAATTCTGTTCCCTCAATTTCTGCAACACCGACACCCCGGTTTATATTAGCTCCTGTACATTGTGTATTGATGCATATATAATTTGCACACAGCTTATCCAGCACTTTACGACCTATTATATGACTTGCACCGTTTGCAGAATCAAAAACCAGGCTAAGGTCCTTAAGGGAAGCTATAATATTGCTGCCCAGTACTTCTTCCATCCATTTTATGGTTTCTTCTTCGGCATTGTATTGTGAAATTGTTCCGTTTGCATCCTGCGGGATTTTTTCTGTATAACAATAGTTATGCATATATGCAGATAAAGCATAATCTCCAATTTCATTTTCTGGAACAAGTTTTTTTCCGTCAATAAAAAATTTAATTCCGTTTTGATTCGATGGATTATGGGAAGCAGTAAGGCAGGCTGCTGCCCGGTGTCCAAGCTGCAGGCTTTTCCAGGGAATAATTCCAGTCGGCACTATGCCTAAATCCAGCACATTTAATCCTGCTTTTGTAAATCCCGAGCGTACACTGTAGTTTAAAACCCAGTCGTATACGATATCGCGTCCGTCATTTCCAATTACTGCAGTATCTCCTGTTTTAACTATATTTTTGTCTAATAACAATTTGGCAAATGAAAAAGATGCAAGTTCCACTAATTCTGGCGTAAATGCGTTATTATTAAGAAAATAATCTATACAGTTTTTATTTGTACAGCTTCGCTGGACGGTACTAGTTATTACTTTACCGCGTATACCGTCTGTTCCCATATAGTTTACTCTAGCCATTATCGGAAGTATATCCGTTAATGAAGTCTTCTTGCAAGTGAAACTATTGGCCTTCCTTGTAAATACATGCAGCTTTTGGTATAAATATACAGAAGGATAAAAAATGGCTAAAACATTAAGTTCCAAAGCTTCCTTAAGTTCCAAAGAACGTTTAATGATTACCATTGCAGGGGGCAAGGCAGACCATGTCCCTGTAATCCCTGACTTTTCCAATATGATTCCTGCAAAAATGACTGATAAGCCCTTTTGGGAAATCTATATGAATAACAATCCTCCTCTGTATCCTGCTTATTGTAAAGCGGCAAAGTATTTTGGAATAGACGGCTGGTACCATGCCGGTGATGCGGTAAGCTTTACACAAAAAAATTATCCTTCTGTGTCGCGTTCTATAACAAGCCGCAGCTCTGATCGTATTACAGAACGATTTAATTATTCCACATCCAAAGGGGAGCTTTGGGAGGAACTAACATACCTCATTGCAGATCCACCGACAAAAACAAGAAAGATGGTAAAAAACCTTAAAGAGGATTTTCAAAAAATATCCTGCCTTTACGGCGATATAAAAAGTTATGATGCATCGCTGCTTCCCCAATACCGGGATCTTTGCGGAGAAGACGGGGTATTCACTTTGGGATTAAGCTATCCCGGCATGCAAATGTGGGTTGATTTTTTTGACGGACATCTGGAAAGTGCAGTGTATGCTTATTATGATCATCCGGACATTTTTGATGAATGGGCGGAATTGGCCGAAAAATTGCTGGTCCAGCAGGCGGAAATCTACCTTTCTCTTAAACCAGACCTGCTTCTTTTGGGCGGGTCGGGAACCATTACCCTTGCTTCACCCGAACTAGCCCGTAAGTTTGCCCTTCCAACTATCAAAAAAATCTGCCGTATGGCAAAACAAGCAGGGGTTTTAACTATGCTTCATTCCTGCGGAAAAAGTATGGCCTTACTGGAAATGCTTTGTGAAACCGACCTAAATTGCATTAATCCTTTGGAAGAAGCGCCCATGGGAGATGTTGATCTAGTCGAGGTAAAGCGGCTTTATGGAAAGAAATTTTGCTTAATGGGCAATTTACCAACTACAGATATAATGCTCCATGGAAGAGCCAGTGATGTAGAGCAGGCAGCCAAAAAAGCCATAGATGCTGCAGGAAAAGACGGGGGCTTTCTTCTTTCTACCGGGGATCAGTGCGGCAGAGATACCCCGGATGAAAATATCTTTGCAATGGTAAAGACAGCAAAGACTTACGGTAAATATTAAGTGTTACAGCTCTGCACCGTTGTTCTTTATAAGATCCCTGTACCAATAGCCGGAATCTTTAATGATCCGCTTCTGGCTTGTAAAGTCGCAGTGCACCATTCCAAAGCGTTCGGTATAGCCCTTGCTCCATTCAAAATTGTCTGTTAAACACCAATGGAAGTAGCCGAGTATATTTACACCGTCACTGGCAGCTTTTTTTAGGCAGCGCAGGTAGCGGTGAAGAAAATCGATACGTCCCGGATCATGAACCTTTCCGTCTAGGGAAACTACATCGGCGCAGGATAGGCCGTTTTCGGTAATATAAATTGGTACCTTATAACGTTCTGAAAGGAATCGCGGTCCCCAGTACAATGATTCCGGAGTAACCGGCCACTTGGCAGCGGTAAAGGGATAACCGGTTTCCCGATCTGCATATTCATAATCGCCTTTTTCGCCGGCCTTAATCGGAGAACCGTTGTAAATATTTTGCCCCATAAAGTCCAAAGGCTGGCTTATGATCTTCATGTCGTCCGGGCCTATTTTTGGCATATATTGTGCATAGTTATTATAGAGCTCATCAGGATACTTGCCCAGAAATACAGGATCGCTCCAAAGGGAAATCGACCAGATAGGTCTATGTTCTTCTATGGCAAAGAAAGCCTTACGGGCAGCTTCCCTGTCTTCGGCGCTGTCTGTAGCGGGATATTGGGCATCGCCGCATGGAGCCCAGCCTATCTTTGTCTTGGGGGCAATTGAACGGATAGCCTGAACAGCAAGTCCATGGGCAAGCAGTACGTTATGAGTCATAAGGAGATTGTCCCAGATGGGAAAATGAATTCCAGGGGCATGGATTGTGGTATCGTAAGAAATGCCGATAAAGCACTGCGGTTCATTTAAGGTAAATATATTGGGAAGCTTATCACCAAGCCTTTTTATTACTGCTTCTGTATACTTTACAAACCATTTGGGGCTTTCGGGATTTGTCCAGCTTCCTTTACAGAAAAGTTCATAAGGATAATCCCAGTGAAATAAAGTGCCATAAGGGATAATTCCCGCTTCCAGAATTGTATCAACAAGGCGCTCGTAAAAATCCAGGCCTTTTTCATTTATTACTCCATCCCCATCGGGGATTATCCTCGGCCAGGCTATGGAAAAACGGTACGCTTTTATACCCAGTTCTTTTATAAGAGCTATATCTTCTTTGTAGCGATGGTAATGATCACAGGCTATTTCTCCGTTGGAACCGTCAATTATCCGGCCCCTTTCTTTGCAAAACATATCCCATATACTAATACCCTTACCATCTTTATTTGCCGCTCCTTCGATCTGGTACGATGACGAAGCTATACCCCAAATAAAATCATCCTTAAATGCCATATAATCCTCTTTTAAAAGCTGTCTCCAACACTAAACAGCCCTTTATTAGCGCCCATTGAATCCAATAATGTTTGAAGAGTCTTTGCTGTATACGATATCTTTAATTCACTCTTTGGTACAATAATATCAACGGGATCCTTTCCGGTGATATCAAAATAATTATCGGAAAAAACAATATCTTCTTCTTTAATTTTTAAACGGACAAAACGGCAAAAGGTATCTGCGCTAATGGAAATGACAAAACAATCTTCCCGCTCACTAACTTCGCTTTGGTATTTGGGTTTTTTAAACGAAAAATATTTTGGCGCTGTAAAGAGGGCTGTCTCCCGCGAAACTGTATTGTTTTTGCCATTTTCGTTAAGCCTGAGTTCTGCCGTAACAAAGCAGGATCGTTCCAGTTCAACTGTATTTACAAGCTCGCAGTAATCCTTTGCAAAAACTTCAGAAGCGCTTAATGCAGGGATTTCTATATCAAGAGTTTCTTCGGCCAATGTGTTAAGATCATTATCCCTAAGGTATAGTTTAAGTGAAGCAGAAGCGGCATTCATGGAATCGTTATGGGCAAAGACCCTTACTGTCTTTTCTTCTATAAACACCGTTGCTCTTATGGGAGCAAAGAAGCGTTTTGCACCATAATGTAGGGCCTTCCAGCGTCCAAAATAATCTATACTGGACCAGGATGTTACCGGCCAGCAGTCATTAAGCTGCCAGTAAACAGCTCCCATGCAGCGTCCTCTATTACGCCGCCAGTGATCCACACCGGATTGTATGCTTTCCATCTGCAAGACCTGCGAGATGTAAACAAGAGAAGCAAAATCTTTCGGATAACGGTAGGTTTCCGAAAGATAGTAGAGGATTCTACCGTTCCCGCCGGGGTTTTTTTGGTGGCTTTCCATTACTGGAGAAAAGAGGTTTAGATCTTCGGTTTCGGCAAAGCTCTGTATGGTTTCCAGATCGGGTAAGGCTTCAAAACCAAACTCCGAACAGTAGCGGAATAAAAATTTCCGGTATTCGCTGAATGGCTTAAGTCCGTGCCAGACTCCCCAATAATGTACATCTCCGCTGTCGGGATTGTTGGGGACATCAAAGCTGCCGCCGGAGGAGGGGGAAGAGGGCCAATAAAAGGTTTGAGGATCGGTCCTTTTACATATATCCGGTATCAGCGCTTCAAAAAGTTTTATATAATCGGCTTTTAGTTTTGGTGAATGATCCCGTACATTTGGCCAGTCCATCCAGGCTTCTTCCATTTCATTATTGCCGCACCATAGGGCAAGGCAGGCATGGTGGCGTATACGGATAATATTCTGCCGTATTTCTTCTGCCACATTGGCGGCAAAGTCATCGCTTAGTTCATAAACATTGCAGGCAAACATAAAGTCCTGCCAGACCACCAGTCCCAGTTCATCGCATATATCAAAAAAATAATCGTGTGGATAACAGCCACCTCCCCAGACCCGTATACTGTTAAAGTTAGCTTTGACGCATTGTTCAAGAAGATTGCGGGTGCGCTGGGGATTCATGCGGGGAAAGACAGCATCTTCGGGGATATAGTCGGCTCCCATGGCAAAGATTTTTACTCCGTTTACCGTAACGGCAAATTCTTTTCCCCACTGGTCGCTTTGATTGCTGATAGTCAGGGTTCTAAGTCCTATACGGCGCTCCCAGCGATCGAGGATCACTTCGGATTTAGCTTCCACTAATTCAACTTCAATGCCGTATAGGTTCTGTTCTCCCAATCCATTGGGCCACCATAAAAACGGGTTTTCAATAATACACATAATTTGTACAAACCCGCTGTTTTCGTGAATAGTCTCGGTAAAAGTTGCTATTTCTCCCGCTTCGCTATCTTTTCCTTGAGGCGGATTTATTTTTAATACTGCCCTTAACTGACGGCCTTCGGCCCAGAAGCGTTTAAGATTGGCAGTCCCTGCCTGTATTTTAACCAACAGCGCTGTCATTCCGGAGGCTCTGTGTTCCTGCAGGATATGGACATCGACCAGGCGGGCAATGCTCCAGCCTTCCAGATAAATATCCCTCCAAATTCCTGCATCGGGCAGCTGGGGTCCCCAATCCCAGCCAAACTGGCAATGGGTTTTACGAAGATAATTGGAACCTGCCATGCTGCCGGTATTGACATACTCTATGGGACCTTCTTTATAAGATGCTGTAATATATGCATTGGGAGAAAAGAGTAAAATGCGTATTATATTTTCGCCTTCCCTTAATAGTTCCTTAACATTAAAGCGCCAAAGCCGGTGCATATTATTTACACGGGCAATATTTTGATCGTTAATAAGAATTTCTCCCAGGGTATCAATGCCAAGACAGACAAGTTCTATTATTTCTTCTGACAGAAGTTCAGCGCTTACTGAAAATGTTCTTGTATATTCAAAGATATTGTCAAAGAGGGGAGTAATGTCTCTTTCGTTTTCACCATAATAGGGGTCGGGTACCAGGTCTGCCTTTATCCATGTATCAAGAACCGATCCCGGCACTTGGGCATCAATTTCGCCCTTTAAGTTTATATTTCCGTTACCATGTGTTTTAAGCTTCCAGTTTCCGTTTAATTCAAGACGCATTTAATAAACCTTACTTGCCATCCAATATATAATCAAGTATATCGTTGATTGGTACAGTTGCAAGGGATATGCTGGTGTCACAGCAGCCGTAATATATATACAGTTCTCCGTTATGAACAAGGTTTGCAGTAGGAAATATTGTGTTGTTAATTACCAGTCCGAATCTTTCATAATATTCTTCCGGCTGCATTATGGGGTTTTTTGACCGGGCAATGACCTTGCGCGGATCGTTTAAATCCAAAAGCATAGCCCCCACTCTGTAAACAGACTTACTGTCTACACCATGATAAAATAAAAGCCAACCCTTTTCTGTTTTGACAGGGGAAGCGGCAGCGCCGATTTTTAATCCCTCCCAGCTTGGGTTCTGGGCCGTTGCAAGAAGTTCCGGTTCCGACCATGTTTGTAAGTCTTCGGAAAAGGATATCCAGATACCGGGATTATCCGTACCATATTTTTTGCCTACATATTGCATGGGACGGCGTACAATGGCAAATTTGCCGTTAATTTTCTCTGGAAACAATGCATTATCCCGATCATCTATCTCCGGCGGTGTTGTATAACATAATTGTTTATACTGTATACCATCTTCGGAAACCGCAATGCCCGAACGTGTAATCATCGGTTCGGTATTGTTTTCTTTCCACTGAGGATAATGTTCGGGATAGTAATCCGGCACGGCTATACCTGTAGGCCAACAGTCAAATGCATAGGGCTGAAGGGCATAACACATATAAAAAACATTATCGATTTTTACTACTCTGGCATCTTCCACAGAACCATCCGGAAAACCAAGCATGTCTCCTGTGAATACCGGTTTATCCAATGCCAGTGTAAAATTAATACCGTCTTTGCTTTTTAATAGCCCTATACTTGTTTTAAAGGGACGCAGGCTGCCTGCAGCACGCTCATACATTAAAAATTCGCCGTTGTCATAAATTACACCGGGATTAAAAACAGATACACGTCTATAGTCAGGCAGGCCAGGAACAACAATAGGGTTTTTTGAACATCTTTTTATTACCATTCTTAACCCTTGACAGCTCCTGCAGCTACACCCTTTGTTATTTGTTTTCTAAAAATCAAATAAAAAATCAGAATGGGAACTAAAGCAATTACCAGAGAAGTAAAGAGCCTTCCAAAGTCTGCACCCAAATTACCGGCATAACGGCCTACACCCGCGGGAAGCGATTTAAACCTGTCGCCGGCAGTAAGAACATTCATTAGAATAAATTCATTCCAGGTTGCAGTAAAGGTAATAATGGCAAGGGTTATAGAGACAGGAGCACACATGGGAAAGATAATCCCAAAAAATGTCTTTAAGTATCCTGCGCCGTCTATCTTTGCAGATTCAACCAATTCACCGGGAATACCCTTAATAAATTCCGTACATAGATAAATGCCCATGGGCAAACCCAATCCAACATAGGGAATAATTACTCCCAGCCTGGTATTGTAAAGCCCTACAGCATTAACCATTAGAAAAAGCGGTATTAATATCGACTGAACGGTAAGCAGTATTCCGATGATAAAAAGGCCGTGAAACAGGGGCGTTACTTTAAACTTTATCTTGGCAAAAGCAAAACCTGCCATGTTTGCAAGGATTACCACTGCAACTACAGTTACTAAAGTGTAAATAACACTGTTTATAAATAAATTTTGGAATCTCCCGGTAATCCAGACATGGGGATAGTTGGCAAAAAACCACTGGGTTGGCAGGGCCAATTTGCTGTTTGTTAAATATTCCTGGGTGGTTTTTAACGATTGTAGGAAAAGCCAGAGTATAGGATAAACGGTAAGAATGGTAAATATAAACATTAGTACATAAATTAGACTTTTTATAACAGGGGATACATTACGATCGATCATATACTACTCCTTTCCCCCAAAAACTTTTTCTACCCGGCGGGTAATAATTATCAATATAAAACTAATAAGCACCATAACAGTAGAAATGGCATTGGCCAACGGATAATTTGATGCCCCCTGGAAGGCTGCCATATACATGAACAGCGAAAGAACCCGTGTTTGGCCGGCTGGTCCGCCTGCTGTCATCATAAATATAAGGTCAAAGCTTCGAAGCGATCCGGAAATGGCCAGGATAGCACAGGTAACAATTACTCCGGAAAGAGCAGGTAAAATAATACGCGTAAGAATCTGCCATTCCTTGGCACCGTCTATTCTGGCAGCTTCAATTATTGCAGGGTCTATACGCTGAATATTGGCCATAAAAATTATCATATAAAAACCTGTATACATCCACAGTATTACTACAAGCACAGGGATCATAGGGTTTGTATTTATGGAGAATTCAACATTAGGATTAAAGATACGAAGAAGATCCATGTATAAGGATTGGGGGCTTATTAGAAAAACCCTAAACAGTACTCCAATAATAACCGGAGAAATAACATTGGGCAGGTATATCATGGTCTGAAAAAACCCCGTTCCTTTTATTAATTTTCTGGAAAGGATATAAGCCAGGGCAAAGCCCAGGGGGATCTGACCAAAAACAGATATAGCAACAATGAGCATATTGTTTTTAAGTGCAAGATAAAAACCCCTGGATGGTTCGGTAAACATCCATCTATAACTGTTAAAACCTACAAAGCGGACATCGGGATTGCCAAATACCAATCCCCCGTTATAGTTGGTAAAGCTTAATAAAACAGAAAAAATAGTTGGAAAGGCCACAACTGAAAGATAGATAAGCAAAGCCGGTAAAACCAGTATTGCATACGAAATCTTTTTTTCTCGTTGTATAGTCATGGCCTCTCCTTACTTTACTGAGCGGCCCAATTTATTGGGCCGCTCTCCATGCTTCAAAGGCTGCTTGGGTTGCTGCAGCTACCTGCTGAGGAGTCTGGGTTCCCAGGCCTATGGCCTGGAGCCCGTCATTAAGCGGGGTATAAACAGGTCCTGCAAAGGCAGCGTCAATAACCACAGTGGAAATATCATATGTACTTGATAGATTGGCAACTGCTATCTGCATGGGTTCCAGAGGAACACTTGCAAAATCAATATCGGTCCTGGAAGGAACGGGAACAAGTCCGTTTGCAAGGTTGAAGGTCTGGACTTCTCTGCCAACCAGCCATTTAATCAATCTCCAGGCTGCTTCTTCTTTAGCTGATCCGCTTGGAATATTGGCGTTCATTCCAAAACCGGTAGCCAATACAACTGTGTTTGATCTATTGAATTTTACTCCAGGAAGATCAATATCGGGGAATACTGACATAAGTATGTTTCTCTGCCTGTCGGGAGAAATTAAGGCCTGACCAGTGCTATGATCGGTAAGGAAGTCGCCTGTCCGCCAGTCGCCGTCGATATAGTACGCCGATCTGTTGGTGGCAAAGAGGCCGGGTCCTTCACCATAGTCAATGGCAATTGTCGCCCTGCTTAGTACACCGTCATCGTACATTCTTCTTATAAAGTCCAATGCTGCGACAAAGTCAGGATCGGTAAATCTGGCTTGTCCTGCATGTACTCTCTGTTCCCAGCCTTCGCCCATAAAGCGTCCGGCCACCAGGGAGAAGAGACAAGACTGCATAACCCAGGTGGACATATTGGCCATAAGTACTGTTTCATATCCAGCTGCTGCAAGGATGGGTACCTGAGCGACAAGCTCGGAATAGGATCTAGCGGGTTGAAGTCCTACTGCATTAAGTACTTCCATGTTGACAAAAAATGCATTGGTTGCTGTTAAGCCGCGAGGGATCATCCCCAGATAACCGGCTCCCTGACCGGCAGGATCGAGGGCTGTAGGTGTGTAGAATTGTGCAAGTCCGTCCCTCTGAACAAGAGGCAATAGGTCCTTTAAGAGCCTTTGGGTGTGCAGGGTGGTGGAGCGTCCTGATGGCCAGACATACAATACATCAGGAAGCTGACCAGCAGCGGCATAGGCTTCTGTTGAATGATGAAAGGGTTCTTCAAAATCGTCTTCCCGGATAATCCTGATATCCGGATTGTCTCTTTCAAAAGCAGCCCAAACATTTTCCAGTTCCGCTTGAGCGCCTGGAACGGCTAATGAAAAGTAGTTTAAGACACGAATTTCAGTCCGGCCATCCGATCCGCCCCCTCCGCATCCAATTACGGAAAAGGCCAGTAATGCGGCCAAGGCTATTAATAGCCAGTTGGTTTTTTTCATTCTTTTTCCTCCTAAGAATAGGGGAATTCTTGGTACAAGAATCCCAGATTATGGAATGATATCACTATATCATGTTTTTTACAAGTAAAATTTGAACATTTAATAGGAATATTTTCTACTTTATTGCCAGAAACCACATAATAACGGCATTTAATCCCCAAAAACAGTAACTTTTTCGGAATATATTCCTTAAAAGTATTGACTTTCTCGGAATATATAGCAATATATATATATGGAGTATATTACAAGAACGGTAGAAAAATTGATTCTGCAAAAACTAGCTGATAATAAGGCAATTATCGTTTATGGCGCCAGACAAGTCGGCAAATCGACAATGCTTAAGCATTTGTTAAAAAACAACAATAAAGTACCGTCCAGCGAAGCTGTACTATGGCTTTATGGCGACCAACCGCAAACACAGAGCTTATTTGAAGATATTTCTGAATCAAAAATCAAATCATTAATTGGCAGCGCAAATATTGTTGTAATTGATGAAGCTCAAATGATTAAAAACATAGGTATAAAACTTAAAATGTTTACTGATTATCTGGAGGGGATAAAAATAATAGCCACAGGTTCTTCATCTTTTGATCTGGCTAACAAGATAAATGAACCTTTGACCGGCAGAAAATGGGAATATCAATTGCTGCCCTTGTCTTTTACAGAGATGGCTGGGACAAATAGTGTCCTGGAAGAGATGAAGCATTTAGAAACCCGCTTAATTTATGGTTATTATCCGGAAGTAGCGCTGCATCCTGGAGAAGAAAAAGAAAGGCTTTTAGAACTGGTAAACAGTTATTTATACAAAGATCTGCTAATTTGGGAAAACCTGCACAAATCAGAGAAAATTACAAAGCTTTTACAGGCTTTGGCTTTTCAGGTAGGGTCTGAGGTATCTTATTCAGAACTCGCTGCATTGGTAGGAATAGATGGTAAGACAGTGGAAAAGTACATAGATTTACTAGAGAAGGCTTTTATACTTTACAGGCTGACGTCATTCAGCAGAAACCTTCGCAATGAATTAAAAAACAGCAAAAAGATATATTTTTATGATAACGGCGTACGTAATGCATTAATTTCTGCATTTAATCCTCTGGAGTTAAGAAACGATGTCGGGCAACTATGGGAAAATTTTATCATGGCTGAACTCTTAAAAAAAGACCTTTATTCCAAAAACTTTGCTCACAGATGGTTTTGGCGATCCAAACAAAAACAGGAAATTGATCTGATCCATGAACAAGACGGTATTTTTACCGCTTTTGAATTTAAATGGAATGATAAAAAAACTCCATCCTGTCCGTCTGGTTTTTCTGCTGCCTATCCTGATATACAATTTCATGTATTAAACAGAAGTAATTTTTTTGAATATCTATAATATTTAGTTCTTGTTTTTGCCTATTCTTCCTATTATCCTGATAGGAACAAGGGAGAAAATGCCATGCTTTGGGAAGAACTGTCAACCTGGGATTATGATGCTGCTATAGAAAAGAGCGGGGGAGTGTGCCTATTGCCCATAGGGGTACTGGAAAAGCACGGGGATCATCTGCCCCTGGGTACGGATATGTATATTGTTAGGGCTGTAGCGGAAAAAGCAGCGGAACAAAGCCCGGTAGTTGTATTTCCATATTATTTTTTGGGCCAGATAGCCGAAGCCAGGCATGTCAAAGGCACGCTTTCGGCAAGTCATAAGCTAATCATGGATGCCCTTCTTGAAATGTGTGACGAGATACATCGAAACGGGTTTACTAAAATTTTTATTCTTAATGGTCATGGAGGCAATGAATATTTTCTGCCCTTTTTTACCCAAAGCTTCCCCGGTCTTAAGCGGCCCTATGCAGTGTATACACGTTTTGTTCATACCATAAGCGATGAACAGCTTAATGCTATACAATCCCGTTCCGGAGAGACCGATATGGGCGGTCATGCAGGATTCTTGGAGACTTCCTTAATAATGTACCTGCGCCCTGAACTGGTACACTTGGAGAGGCAGAATATCCAGGAAAGTGTTAGTCTTGAGCGCTTAAAGGAGCTTGGCGAACAAAAAATTGTTACCGGCTTTGACTGGTATGCAAAATACCCCCACCATATTGCCGGAAATCCTTCCTTGGCTAGTGCAGAACATGGAGCATTTATATTTGATATACTGTTATCCAATACGGTACATGCAATTAATGCTATCAAGGCCGACACCATGTCTTTGAGCCTGATAGGGGAGTATAAGCAAACATGAGGAAACTAAAAGCAGCCATTATAGGGGCAGCAAGCACCTATACACCGGAACTTATCGAAGGTTTTATTGAAAGGCAAAAGGAACTTAATTTTCAAAGCTTTTATTTAATGGATATTAACCGGGAAAAATTACAGACAGTCGGCGGACTTGCCAAACGAATGCTTGCTTCTAAAGGATTTACCGGTGAAATAGTGTTAAGCGATGATCTTGACCAATCATTAGACAAGGCTGATTATGTCTTTTCACAGATTCGGGTAGGCGGTATGGCAGCCCGCATCCGGGACGAAAAAATTCCCCTAAAATACGGGCTTTTGGGACAGGAGACAACAGGAGCCGGCGGTTTTATGAAGGCTCTAAGAACCATTCCTGTAATGCTCGACATTGCCCGGCGTATGGAAAAGCTAAGTCCCGATGCCTGGTTAGTAAACTTTACCAATCCTTCGGGCATATTGGCAGAAGCCCTGCTTAACCATACAAGAGTCAAAACCATAGGTCTATGTAACTGCTTTATAAATATGAGCGCCGATATAGCAAAAAATTTGGGCACAACAGAGTTTGATTATGAGTATATAGGCCTGAACCACTTAAGCTGGATTACTTCTGTGACCTTGAACGGAGAAAATGTACTTAAACGTTTAGGTAAATCCACCGGTTCTACCATGAAAAACATACCCGATCTGGACTATGACGACGAACTGCTTGCAGCCCTCCCTGCCATACCCTCATCGTATTTAAGTTACTATTATTTAAGGGAAGAGCAGCTTCAAAAATGCCTTAAAGCGGAAAAAACCCGCGGTGAAATAATCATGGAACTGGAACAGTCCCTTATAGAAAAATACAATAACCCCAATCTAGAGGAAAAACCCAAAGAACTTGAAGAGCGGGGAGGAGCATTGTATTCCACAGCAGCAGTTTCTGTTGTAGAAGCAATAGAAAACGATAAAAATGAATACCATGTAGTTAATGTAAAGAACTCCGGTACCCTGCCGTTTTTGGCGGACGATGATGTAATAGAAGCTAAATGTCTGGTAAACCGATCCGGTGCAAAACCTGCGGCAATCTCCACCTTGGATAATCTATACATGCAAGGGCTCATCCAGGCAGTCAAGGCCTACGAAAAACTAACCGTCAAAGCAGCAATTAACGGCAGCAGAACAGATGCCTTAGCAGCGCTCATGGTTCATCCATTGATAGGGGACTATCATAAGGCAAAGGCAGTGTTGGACGACATGATCGCAGCAAATGCTGATTTTCTGCCGGAGAGTTTATTGGAAAATCGTACCTGACAAAAAAAGTTTCGAGTCCTGCATTTCCTTATAAAAAAATATATTCGTGCGTCCAGCAGGACTCGAACCTGCGACCTCCAGATTCGAAGTCTGGCGCTCTATCCAGTTGAGCTATGAACGCGGGGTATATCAAGGAATTATTCCTATCTCATTTGCCTTTTGTCTTGCTTCGGGTATTAATCTGCGAATGTTTGTAATCCGTGTTGTATCTGATGGATGAGTACTAAGGAATTCCGGTGTCCCGCCGCCTCCCAAAGCGCCCATACGCTCCCAGAAAGCTACAGCTGTTTCGGGATTGTATCCTGCAACGGTCATAAGGATTAAGCCAATTTCATCTGCTTCGCTTTCATGGGATCGGGAAAATGGCAAAGTTCCAAAGACTGTAGAACCAGCTCCGTATACTGTCATGGCCAATGCCTGGGTTGTCGGACTTTGGTTTCTGGTAAAGATATTAATTCCCTCGGCACCCAAGCTCTGAAGTATATTGGCGCTGACTCTTTGTTGACCATGATTAAGAAGGGCATGAGCTACTTCATGGCCCATTACTACTGCAAGTCCTGTTTCATCTCTTGTAACAGGAAGTATACCTGTATAAAAAACGATTTTTCCGCCGGGCATACACCATGCGTTTACTTCGTTTGATTGTATTAGATTGAATTCCCATTGATAGTCAGCCAAATAACTGCTTTGACCAATAGAAGCAGCCCATTTTTCCGCTGCCTGTCTAATTCTGTTTCCTACTCTGGTTACCATGGCAGCTTCCGGTGTTCCTGTAATAATTGTATGTTCGCTTAAAAATTCTCTATATTGGGTGAAAGACGAAGCCAAAAGAGTACTGTTATCCACAAATGCCATAGTACGTTGTCCTGTAAAAGGATTGGTAGTACAGGCGCTAACAGCAAGGGCTGCACCCAGGCATAAAAGGACTGCCAGATATAAATAACTAGCTGGTTTTGTAAATAGTTTTTTCATAATGCCACGCTCCTCAATATATATTTAATGGATAAAGATAAGTATACTAGCATTTAAGATCATACTCTAGTACTATAGGCAGGGGGTGCTGCATGACGAATACAGGGATCATTACCCAAATACTTGGACCAGTTGTTGATGTTCGCTTTGAAGACGAATCAATACCATCAATACTTAATGCTCTTAAAGTTAATGTTGGAAACCAGGAAATTATTTTGGAAGTACTCCAGCATATCGGAGATAATAAGGTTCGCTGTGTTGCCATGGAAGCTACGGAGGGATTGTCGCGGGGTATGGCGGTAGAAAATACCGGGGAACCAATCAAGGTTCCTGTAGGCGAAGCTGTTCTGGGCCGTATGTTCAGCGTTTGCGGCAGGATTATCGACGATAAGGGCAGCTTTAGCGCCGGAGAATTTGCCTCGATTCACCGTTCTGCACCGGAATTTTTTGAACAGCAGCCTGCTACCGAAGTATTTGAAACCGGGATAAAGGTAATCGACCTTATTGCTCCTTATGCCAAAGGAGGAAAAATTGGTCTTTTTGGCGGAGCAGGGGTTGGAAAAACTGTCATAATCATGGAGCTGATCCGCAATATTGCTACCGAATATTCAGGATATTCGGTATTTGCCGGAGTGGGGGAGAGGAGCCGCGAAGGAGCAGACCTCTGGAAGGAGATGAACGAAAGCGGGGTTATTGATAAGACAGCCCTGGTTTTTGGCCAAATGAATGAACCTCCCGGCGCCAGAATGCGGGTTGCCCTGGCAGGGCTTACCATGGCCGAACATTTCCGTGATACAAGCGGCCAGGATGTACTGCTCTTTATCGACAATATTTTCCGGTTTATCCAGGCCGGCGCCGAAGTTTCCGCCCTCCTGGGCCGTATTCCCAGTGCTGTAGGGTACCAGCCTACACTGGCAAACGAAATGGGCGCTCTCCAGGAGCGCATCGCCAGTACATCAAAGGGATCGATTACCAGTATTCAGGCAGTGTATGTTCCGGCAGACGATCTTACAGACCCGGCCCCGGCTACTACGTTTACCCATCTTGATGCTACCACTACCTTATCCAGAAAAATTGTAGAATTGGGAATTTATCCATCGGTAGATCCTCTTGCATCCTCCAGCCGTATTCTTGATCCAGCCGTTATTGGAGAGGAACATTACGATACAGCCTGCCGTACCCAGCAAATACTCCAGCGTTACAAGGAACTGCAGGATATCATTGCCATTTTGGGAATGGATGAGCTATCCGCCGAAGATAAGCTTTTGGTAACCCGCGCCCGGAAAGTCCAGCGTTTCTTTTCCCAGCCCTTCTTTGTCGGAGAAAAATTTACCGGTATTCCCGGACGTTATGTTCCGGTTAAGGATACAGTTAAGGGCTTTAAAATGATCCTTGACGGCGGATGTGATTCCATTAACGAACAGGCATTCTTTATGGCAGGAAGCATAGATGATGTACTTGCAAAGGCAGAACACTTAACATGAAAACCTTTCCCTTTGAAATGGATACTCCCTATCATCGCTTTTATTCCGGGCAGGTAGAGGCCATAACCCTTACTTTGTCAGACGGCGAGATAACCGTGTATGCAGACCATTCCTTTTTTGTTGCCCCGGTTGTGGCCGGATTACTCAGGATCAAGGACAAAAATGGGAACTGGAAAAATGCCTTTGTAGGGGACGGTGTTCTGGAAGTAAAATCACATACTACCTTTTTAATGGCTGACACAGCAGAATGGCCGGAAGAAATAGACAGGGAGCAGACAGAAGCATCTCTGGCCGAGGCAGAGGAAACAATCAGTGCCGGCACATTTAAATTTGAGATTGACAGCGCTAAAGCACAAGCCCGCAGGGCTAAGCTCCGCCTTAAAGTAAAAGAAATGGGCTAAATGCGACACGACCGGCTCGAACGGCCCACCTGCTGCTTAGAAGGCAGCTGCTCTATCCTGATGAGCTAGTGTCGCATATTTACACTTTAGTAATTTTTACCGTTTTATGCAATACCGTTTTACAAAGCCGCTTTTACAAAGCCGCGCTGCCGCCTACTATTTCATTCATTTCCTGGGTTATCCCCGCTTGACGGATACGGTTATATTGCAGCTTTAGATAGTCAAGCATCTCCCGGGCATTTTTACTGGATTCGTCCATGGCTGTCATACGGGAATTCTGCTCGCTGGTATATGCTTCCATAAGACAGCCGTAAATAACCCCTTTCATATACATGGGGACCAGGGAGTCAAAAACAGCTTTTTCCGATGGGATATATTCAAAATGAAGATCCAGCCTTTTTTCTCCGCCGAACTTAATAATATCTTCCTGAAGATTTTTTTGATTTAAGGGGAGTACATGCTTTACTGTTGGGTTTATTTTTGCAGCATTATACATATGGGTATAAACAATATACACTTCATCAAACATTCCCCAAAGATATTGCGAGATAACATAATCGGCAATTTCTTTTGCATTGTCGAGGTCCGGAATTTTGGATCCAAAAGTAAAATTTTCCATAATAAGATAGGGATTATGTATAAAATAACGGTATCCAATGGCGCCAATTATGATCAGAACCGGAATACGCTTTTGTTCAAAGCTGAATATTTCATTGGTTAGTTTGAATGTTTCGCGGAAAATATTTGCATTGTATGCTCCGGCCATGCCCTTGTCGCTGGTAATAACCAGAATTGCGCTGCGTTTTGCCGGATCACCTGCTTGGGCCGGGGTTTTAGAATTCATGTCTGTTCCCATATCAAGGAAACGGCTTTGCAATTCACTTCTTCCAACTACAACATCGCACATTATTTTTTGTATACGGGTAAAAAAAGGTTCAATGTCTTCCAGCATCCTTCTTCCTTTGCGAAGTTTTGATGTGGAGATTAAGTTCATTGCACTGGTTACCTGAAGGGTTTGTTGTATGGCCTTCATTCGAAAGCGCAGATCCCGTAAATTAGCCATTATGTTCCATCCAAACTAATGCTTTGGTGTGAATGGCTTACAGAAAGCAATTTATACGCGTCAACAGCTTCCAGAAGTTCCTGTTCGTTATCCATAGTTACTGCTGCATTTTGCATAATATTTTCCAGCAATGCTGCATGTTTCATTGACAGATACTCCAGCAGTCCAAAAATAAATTCCTGTATCCGGTCTACCGGTATGTCTAAAAGGCAGCCATTTACCGCTGCCAAAAGGATTACGGTTTCCTGATCCATGGACAGAGGCGAAAACTGGTGCTGCTTAAGGGCTTCCATAAGCCGCTCTCCCTGTGCCAGCTTATCCTGGGTTGCTTTGTCAAGATCGCTGCCAAACTGGGCAAAAGCTGCCATTTCACGGTACTGGGCAAGGTCGAGCCTAAGTCGTCCGGACACTTTTCGTATTGCTTTTGCTTGGGCAGAACCTCCTACCCGGCTTACAGAAAGACCAACATCTACAGCAGGGCGGAAACCGGAGTTAAACAATTCCGAGTCTAAAAAAATTTGACCGTCTGTTATGGAAATAACATTGGTTGGGATATACGAAGAAATATCCCCGGCCTGGGTTTCAATTATGGGGAGGGCAGTGATTGATCCGCCCCCCAGTTCGGGAGATAGTTTTGCTGCCCGTTCCAATAGCCGTGAATGAAGGTAAAATACATCTCCGGGAAATGCTTCGCGTCCCGGCGGACGCCGCAGCAATAAGCTGATAGCCCGGTATGCGACAGCATGTTTGGAAAGATCATCGTATACTATAAGCACATCTTTTCCATCATGTAAAAAATGCTCGGCCATGGCACAGGCGGAATAAGGCGCCAGATACTGTAGTGCTGCTGAATCGGAGGCAGCGGCCAGTACAACAAAGGTATAATCCATTGCTCCATGTTTTTCCAGATTTTTAATAATTGCTGCTACAGACGATGATTTTTGACCTATGGCACAGTATACACAATAAACATCCTTGCCCCGCTGGTTAATAATGGTATCTATTGCCAAAGCGGTTTTTCCTGTCTGCCGGTCGCCGATTATCAGTTCCCGCTGACCGCGGCCTATGGGTATCATGGCA
>Ga0099364_10004427_pt1 | contig 21303 bp, 11 predicted proteins | sample TergutTh196P3_FD_73070 | JGI IMG/M metagenome (GOLD analysis project Ga0099364, IMG submission 73070) | Microcerotermes parvus P3 segment gut microbial communities from Pointe-Noire, Republic of the Congo - Th196 P3 | ecosystem: Host-associated > Arthropoda: Insects > Digestive system > Gut ... | reverse complement strand
TACGACGGCGAGGTTGTCGGGAGTATCGGCGTTCTTCGCAAAGACAATGTTCACCGCTTTACCGGGGAACTTGGCTACTATATCGCCGAGCCTTATTGGGGAAAAGGAATCACGACCGAAGCAGTCCGGCAGATGCGTGACTACGTGTTTGAAAACACAGATATTGTCCGTATCTTTGCGGAGCCTTACGCGCACAACGAAGCCTCTTGCCGGGTGCTGGAAAAGGCCGGATTTCAATTTGAGGGGCTTTTGCGTCAAAATGCCATCAAGAACGATACGCATATGGATATGAAAATGTACGCCATCATAAAATCCAGATAAGCGATTTTACAAAAAACAAACGAAATGGCAGGTGATACTCAATGAGCAAAAGCAAACATTTATTTTTAGCGGCTACAATAGCTTTACTGTTCGCGCTATGCGCTTGCGCGGGAGGGAACGGTCAAGCAGAACCGTCCGCGCCGCCGACAAATCCGCCTTTGCAGAATGAAGCAACTACAGCGCCATCCGACACGCCGCCGACTACGGCACAGCAGCCAGTCTTACCTACCTCCGTGCCTGCCGGCAGGCAGGACAATCAAAGCAACACGACCGAACCCGAAGCGCCGACATTCGTATCTGGCGAGGTCATCATTTCCTTCGATTACAAAAGAATCTCCGGCTCGGCAAGCAACCAGTGGGCGGTATGGATTGAGGACATGAGCGGCAACCTCATAAAGACGCTCTACGCGACGGTGTGGACGGCAGACGGCGGTTATACCATGCGCCCGGATTCCATCGCTCTGTGGATAGAAAAATCTGACCGCGCATCCATGACCGATGCCGAAGTTGACGCCATCAGCGGTTCGACGCCGAGAGCGGGAACGCAGAGCTATACATGGGACTTGACGGACACAAACGGCAATACAGTTGCCCCCGGTGAATACAGGTTTGTCGTCGAGGGAACGCTGCGCTGGAAAAACTATGTTCTGTACTCCGGCACTATAACGATAAGCGACGCACCCATGACCGTCCAAGCCGACGCGGATTTTGTATATGAAGCGTCCGACAGATATGCCGCGCTCACAAGCGAATCGCCGGAAAACGCAATGATTGGCGCGGTAACAGCGAACTTCGTACCCAACGCAAATAGTTGACGCTTATTACCTTCCAGACCGAGGACGGAAAAATCCGTGGAAGTCCGGCCGGGTCTGTGGTAGAATAGATTTGCGCTATGTTATGGCATCGCTCTTATCTCATTTGAGAGAGGGTATGAATACCATATGGAGAAACCGGAAGACAGAATCGGAAAATTCCACCAATCCGTATTTTCATTAATCAAAAAAACAAGGGGGCAACTATGCACATTACATCGAAAACCGCGGAGGAACAAGCCGTCATGAACGCTGCCTATGAGCTGTGCGCGGCAATTCGCACGGCGCCCAAGGCCTGCGGGATCGACCATCTTGATACCGCAATAATAACAGGCGAAGACAAGGATGCGTTGACAGCGGAAATGCGGAGGCTTGGCTCCGACGCCGATGGCGATATCTTTGCCCGCGATGCGGGCAATGTCGACGGGAGCATTGCGGTCGTGCTCGTCGGCGCAAAATACGAGGTGCGCGGGCTTGAATCGCGCTGCCGGCTATGCAGGTTTGAAGACTGCGCCGCCTGCCAAAGCAAAAACGCCGTATGCGTCTTCACTCCGCTCGACCTCGGCATCGCCATCGGTTCCGCCGTTGCCCTTGCGGCGGACATGCGCTTGGACAACCGCATTATGTTCACAATAGGCAAAGCCGCCGCATCTTTGGGATTATTGGGCGAATACTCGCTGATAATGGGAATCCCGTTGGCAGTCTCAGGAAAATCCCCATTCTTCGACAGACAGTAGGGGATGGGCTTGCCCCATCCCGCAATGCCGGCAAAAACGGTCGAGGCAAGCCTCGCCCCTACGAATCAATAAGGGATGATTTCCTTAACTAAATTACATTGCCGGCAAACATTAAGGAGATATTACCTATTTGAAAAGAGACATGACGACCGGCAAGGAATGGAAGCAAATACTGTTTTTTTCCCTTCCTATCATGCTTGGAAACCTTCTCCAGCAGCTTTACAACACGGTAGACAGCATCATAGTCGGGCAATTCGTTAGCGAAGACGCTTTTGCCGGCGTCTCCACGTGCGCCCCTATTTCTTTCTTTTATCTTGGCATTGCCGTGGGGTTGTCGATTGGTGCCGGAGTCGTCATTTCCCAGTTTTTCGGAGCGGGAATGCACGAGGAGCTGCCTGTGTGCATAGATACCGCGCTGATCCTGCTCGGCTTGTGCGGCCTTTTGCTCACGATCGTCAGCCTGATAATAACGCCGTTCCTTCTCGGCACCATCCTCAGCGTGCCTGAAAACGTACTGCCGTTTGCCGTCACGTATTTTCGTGTCTATTCGCTTGGCTTTTTCTTCCAGTTCATATATAACTCCATTGCGGCGACCCTTCGCGGCTTCGGCGATTCCAAAGCCATATTGATTTTTCTGGTCATCGCCACGGTGCTCAACACCATCCTTGACATTGTTTTCATCGTAGTTTTTCGTTGGAGCGTCGCCGGCGCGGCGGCAGCGACCGTTGTCGCGCAGATGGCATGCGCCGCCGTCTCATTCATTTACATGAGAAAGCGATTCCCGTTCGTAAAATCAGGCAGGCATTGGAACCGCAAGATTTCAATGACAATGACAAAGCTCGGCCTTCCGATTGCAATACAGCAGGGCCTTGTGGCAGTCGGGCAGGGTTCGATGCAACGGTTGTTGAACGGTTTTGAACCCACGGTTCCCGGAGTCATCGCGGCATACGGCTCCGCGTTCAGGGTGGATAGTTTCTATTATTGCCTCGCGCAGGGCTTTCAATCCGGGCTCTCCAGCTTCACCGGGCAAAACATAGGCGCCGCCAAAATTGACCGCGTAAAGCGCGGATTGCTTGCAACGCAACTAATGTCTCTGGCGACCGCAATAACGCTAGGCACGTTGCTGTACATATTTGCGGGACAGGTCGTTGCCCTATTCGGCCTCACAGGCGACGCTTGGCTAATCGGAATTGAGATAATCAGATTCCTCAGCCTGTTTTTCTGGGCGTTCTCCTGCTATACTACCTTCGCCGGGCTGCTCCAAGGCGCGGGCGACACGCTGATCCTATCGGCAACTACGCTGACATCTCTCGCGATACGAATCGTGACCGGATATTCGGCCGTTTACTTCGGCCTGCTTGGCTACAGCGCGTCATGGGTAACATTTCCTATAGGATGGATAATCTCGATAATCATTCTCGGATCGCGTTATTTCACGGGCGTCTGGAAGAAAAAAGCGGTCGCAGGAAAGCTCTCGCACAAATCCGGCGAGAGCTCCTAAGCCACTAAATATTCGGATATCCTAAACGGCGGCATTTCAGCCCTTGTTCAGCCTTCCCCTCCCTGTTCCAGCCACTTGGCCAACTGCGCCGCCAGCGCGGATTCTTCCGGTTTTGTTTTCTTCTGCTCCTGATTCATCAAGAAGCTTCTAACGTCGTTTTTTGTCGCGCCGGCGCTTGCCCGGCGTTTTTCAAACTCCGAAAGTTTTTCCCTGTGCCCGCAGATGCATATAAACGAACGCTTCTCTCCCTCGCCCCTTAGCTCCAGTTTTTTATGGCAGTTGGGGCATCGGGCGTTTGTCTGCACCGACATGCTCTTGCGATACCCGCATTCCCTGTCAGGGCAAACCCGCATAACCCCTTTTTTGCCGTTCACCTCAAGCAGGAATTTCCCGCAGTCAGGGCATTTTTCCCGCGTAACATTGTCATGCACATATTTATCTTCGCTCATAACGACTGACGAAACGAGTTTTGAGGTGTACTCCCGCATCTGCTTCAGGAAGGCGTCGCTCTTTAACTGCCCCTTGCTTATCAGCGCAAGCTCCTGTTCCCATTTGCCCGTCAATTCTGCGCTTCGCAGGTCTTCAGGGGCAATGCCCACGAGTTGAATCCCCTTGGATGTCGGGACAAGCTCCTTGCCTCGGCGTTCTATGTAGAACGAAGAAAAGAGTTTTTCTATGATATCGGCGCGGGTGGCCGGCGTCCCCAGACCGCTTGTGGTTTTCAGCACGGAGCGTATTTCGTCGCTCATCTCCTTACCGCCCGGGTTTTCCATGGCCGTGAGCAGCGTGGCTTCGTTGTACCTTGCCGGCGGCGACGTCTTTCCGGATTCAACGGCGCAGGATTTCACTTGAAGTTTGTCCCCCTGTTGAATTTTAGGCAGGGCTTGCTCCTTGACGGCGGCATCGGCATCTTCCTCCTCGTCGGCCAAATCTTGCCCGTATGCAAGTTTCCAACCGGGGGCCTTGACCATTTTGCCTTTCGCGAGAAAGCGTTCATTGCCGATTTTCACGGTCAGTTTTGTTTCCTCATATTCAAACGCAGGGGACAGCACCGCAAGGAACCTCCGGACAACTAAATCGTAGACATTGTATTCTTCCGGCGTCAAATTTGAAAGGATCACCGTCTCGTCCGTGGGTATTATCGCATGATGATCGCCCACTTTGCCGTTGTCAACTATGTACTTTACGGAGAGCGGGCGCGTCTTATACAACGACTGCGCCATCTCCTTGTAATTGCCCACCGCTATGCTTTTCAGCCGGTCATGCAGCGTTGGCACGACATCGTCGGTAATATAGCGCGAATCGGTGCGCGGGTAGGTGAGCAGCTTATGCCTCTCATACAACGATTGCATTATCGATAGCGTCTCTTTTGCGGAATATGCGTATTTTCGGTTTGCGTCCCTTTGGAGCTCGGTCAAATCGTAGGCGGCCGGCGGCGCCTTATGCTTGTATTGCTTCTCCACTTCCGTCACGGTGCCGGATTTTCCTGAAACGCCCTGCAAGACGGCCTCGGCTTTGGCCCGGTCAAATAAGCGGGACTGGTTGCCGCTCCCCGCCCATACAGCGGAGAAACCTTCAAACCGCGCTTTTACGGTGAAATACTCTTTTGGGACGAAATCTTTTATTTCCCGCTCCCTCGATACAATCATCGCAAGGGTGGGCGTCTGGACGCGGCCGGCGGAAAGGCTTGCATTATGTTTGCATGTCAAGGCGCGGGTGACGTTGAGGCCGACCAGCCAGTCAGCCTCCGCGCGCGCCTGTGCGGAAAGGTACATATTATAGTAGTCGTTTGCGGGCCTGAGATTGTTGAAACCCTCCCTTACAGCTTTGTCTGTCTGAGAGGAAATCCACAGCCGTTTTAAAGGTTTCTTGCACTTGGTTTTCACCAGTATCCAACGGGCCACAAGTTCGCCTTCGCGCCCTGCGTCGGTCGCTATTATGACCTCGGAGACGTCCTCCCGCCTGAGCAAGCCCTGCACGATGTTGAATTGCTTCGAGGTTTCTTTGATTACGACAAGCTGCATCTTCTGCGGGAGCATCGGAAGATACTCAAGGCTCCACGTCTTATAGTCCTTGCTGTATGTTTCCGGGTCCGCAAGCGTCACCAGATGCCCGAGCGCCCATGTGACGATGTATTTGTCGCCGCTTATGCAGCCGTCGCCGTTTTGCCGGCATCCGAGGACTCTGGCAATATCGCGCGCAACGGACGGTTTTTCAGCCAAAACAAGAGCTTTTGCCATAGCCTGCCTCCAAGGGGGTGACCAGTTTACAATTTTTCAAAATCGGCCGCGCCGTGCTTGCATATCGGGCAGATGTAATCATCCGGCAAAGGTTCGCCTTCGTAAACATAGCCGCATATTTTGCAGATATAGCCTTTTTTCTCTTCTTTTTGCGGCTGCGGCTTCGGTTTGATATTGTCGAAGTAATACTGATATGTCACGCTCTTCTCGGCGGACAAGGTTATTGCCTGCGTGACGTCGGCGACAAAAATCGTATGGGAGCCATAATCGTAGCTGTCTATGACCTTTCCGGATATGACCGCGTTGACGTTTTCCGGGATATACCGGATGCCATTGTTTGTCCTTGCGTTGAGGGCGTATCCCGCAAATTTATCGACGTCCCTTCCGCTCTGGAATCCAAATCGTTGGAAAGTGCTGAACGGGGCGCTTTCGGAAAGTATGGATACGTTGAATTCACCCGTTTTCATTATCATATCGTGCGTATAATTCGCTTGAATGGCGGCAAAGGATATCCTGAGCGGGTTTGAGGTTATCTGCGTGACCGTGTTTATTATGCATCCGTTATCCTTTTCCCCGTCTTTCGCCGTCAAAACAAACAATCCATAGGTCAACTTGAACATCGTGCCCGGGTCGATCGCGTTTGCGGCATTGTCCGGGGCCGGCTGCGCCGCCGGCTTCGCTGAATTTGGCAATGAACCCATAATCGAGTCTACCATCCTTTCAATATTATTTAGTTGCTGTGCCTTAAGGCTTGACCTCAAACTAATGTCCGAGTCAAGAATGTTGATATTCTTGCAAGATTCCATCTTTTCGCGAATAAGATTTCCGCTCGTCGGCGCCCATGAGCCGTTTTCGATGATCGCCACCGTGCGGTTTTGGAAATTATGCGCTGTAAGATCGTTTATGAGCGCTTCCATTGAAACGAAAATCCCGGCATTGTACGTCGTTGACGCAAACACTATATGGCTCCACCTGAACGCTTGCGATACGATATTGGACGCCGGCGTGACGGAAACATCAAACATGGATGTCCTTATCCCTTTGTCGCGCAGTTTGCACGCAAGTATTTCAGCCGCGTTCTCCGTGTTGCCGTACACCGAAGCATATACGATCATCACGCCGTATTCCTCCGGTACATAACTGCTCCAAAGCCTGTATTTCGCTATTATGTTATTCAAATCCCTGCGCCAGACAAAGCCGTGAAGGGGGCATATCATGTTTATTTCAACCCCGCTTGCCTTATCCAGCAGCGCTTCGGTTTGGGTTCCGTATTTCCCCACTATGTTCGCATAATAGCGCCTTGCCTCATCCATGTAGTCCCGCTCATAGTCCACTTCGTCGGCGAACAACGCGCCGTTGAGCGCGCCAAAGCTCCCGAACGCATCCGCTGAAAACAGGATTTTGCTCTTTGAATCATATGTCACCATGACCTCGGGCCAGTGTACCATCGGCGCCATAATGAAGTTGAGTTCGTGCGCCCCGGTGTTGAACGTGTCGCCTTCTTTCACTATCTGGGCGCGCGAACGCACGTCAAAATCAAAAAACTGCTCCAACATAGCAAGAGTTTTGTCGGAGCAAATGATTTTGATGTCGGGATATGCTAACGTCAGGTCTCGGAGCGCTGCGGAATGGTCGGGCTCCACATGCTGCACCACGATGTAGTCAAGCGTCCTCCCGCCGAGGGCAAATGCTACATTTTCCAGAAACCTTTCCCGAACTGCTTTATCGACAGTATCGAACAATACCGTTTTCTCGTCGTTGAGCAGGTAGGAATTGTACGAGACCCCGTCCGGCACCGAATAGACGCCCTCGAACATCGCCAGGCGCCTATCGTTCGCGCCGACCCAGGTCAAATCATCTGTGATTTTCTTGACACAATACATAAAAACCCACCTTCATCATTATTATGTGAAAACCACAGTAATATTAATCTAATTAACAGTTTTTCGCAACACTTCTGGGGGAATTTACGAAAAGTTTAAAATTCATATCTGTCCTGTTCAGTGCCGGTGAGGAAGACGTTTATTTTGCTTCCGACAGCGGAGCATGGATGCGGAGCGGCGCGATGTTGAGACAGGATGTCTCTCCATCGCGATAAGGAAGCAAAAAAACGTCTTTCGAGCGCAAGGCACTGAGCAGTTTACAAAGAATCGTAAAAACCACGCACGGCTACATGACGCTGTAGAGCACATTGGCGTATGATGGCAGCGGCCAGTGTTTTTTCGCGACAAGGGTTTCAAGCTCATCGACGATGATCCTCAGTTCTGCCATTGCGGAAAAAACTTTGTCCCTGTAAAAACTCGCTTGCTCGAAAATCTCGCAGCTAGTCTTGGCCTCCAAAAGGAAATTTTCCAAGGCGGTCAGCTTTTTCAGCAAACCTGCCGACAGCTTCGCTATACGTCCGAGCAAGTCTTCCTCAAGCGAAGAATCGAACTCGCCGCATTCTTTTTTATGTTTCAAAACCCATGCCAAATCGCTCTGGTAATCCACGCAGGCGGGGATTATGTCCCCTTTGACCAAGTCTATCATCGTAAGCGCTTCAATGTGAATGGTTTTACAATACCCTTCCATTAGGATTTCGTAGCGCGAGTGTATTTCGGATTCTGTGAAAACGCAATGCTTGGTGAACAGCTCCACACTTTTCTTTGAAATGAATTCCGGCAGGGAATCTACCGTGGTCTTTAAGTTTGACAACCCGCGCTTTTCCGCCTCCGTCACCCATTCGTCGGAATAGTTGTTTCCATTGAAAATGATCCTCTTATGCTTGTGGAAAGTATCCTTGACAAGCAGCGCCAAATCGTTGTTGAAATTTGCCGATTTTTCCAATTGATCCGCAAACTGCCGCAAAATCTCAGCGACGACAGTGTTCAACACTATGTTGGGGCCTGCGGTGGAAAAGGCCGATCCGAGCATGCGAAACTCGAATTTGTTCCCCGTGAAAGCAAACGGCGACGTGCGGTTGCGGTCGGTTGAATCCTTCGGGAAGTGCGGCAGCACGGTCACGCCGATTTCCATCGGATGTTCGACTTTGCCTTGATAGTCCTTTCCTGAGTCGAGAGCTTCCAATATCCCCGTCAGCTCGTCGCCGAGGAACATGGACACGATCGCGGGCGGAGCTTCGTTCGCGCCAAGCCTGTGGTCGTTGCCGGCGCTTGCCGCCGAAACTCTGAGAATATCCTGATAATCGTCCACCGCTTTAATGACGGCGACCAAAAACAACAAAAACTGCGCGTCGTCTTGCGGCGTCCTGCCCGGTTCAAGCAGATTGACGCCTGTGTCCGTGCTTATTGACCAGTTGTTGTGCTTTCCGCTTCCGTTGACTCCGGCAAAAGGTTTTTCATGAAGCAGACAGGCAAGCCCGTGACGATCCGCCACGCTTTTCATCATTTCCATGGCAAGCTGATTATGGTCGGTGGCTATGTTGGTCGTTCCGTAAATCGGGGCAAGCTCGTGCTGTGCCGGAGCGACTTCATTGTGCTTGGTCTTGGCTTGAACTCCGAGCTTCCAGAGTTCTTCATCAAGCTCCTTCATAAAGGCGGACACCCTGGGTTTCAAGCTGCCGAAATAATGATCGTCAAGCTCCTGCCCTTTTGGCGGGCGGGCGCCGAAAAGGGTCCTGCCCGTATAAATCAAGTCAGGGCGTTTCAGGAATATCTCTTTATCGATCAGGAAGTATTCCTGTTCAGGGCCAACTACCGACATGACGTGCTTCGCATCCTTGTTGCCAAACAACCTGAGCACTCGCAGCGCTTGTTTGTTTATGGCCTCCATTGACCGCAGCAGCGGGGTCTTTTTGTCAAGGGCCTCGCCGCTATATGAGCAAAAAGCGGTTGGTATGAACAGCGTTCCGTCTTTGATGAAAGCATACGAGGTAATGTCCCACACTGTATAGCCCCGCGCTTCAAAAGTGGCGCGAAGCCCGCCGGACGGGAAGCTGGAGGCGTCGGGTTCGCCGCGGACAAGCTCTTTGCCCGAAAATTTCATGATGACTTTTCCATCTCCGGATGGAGCAATAAAGCTTTCATGCTTTTCCGCCGTGGTGCCGGTCATGGGTTGGAACCAATGCGTGAAGTGTGTCGCGCCTTTTTCAAGCGCCCAGTTTTTCATGGCGTTGGCGACCACGTTGGCGACCTCGAGTTCCAAATGAGTCCCCTGTGACATCGTCTTTTTCAAAGCCTTGTAGATATCCTCAGGAAGCCTTGCTTTCATCACTTCATCGTTAAAAACCATGCTTCCGAACATCTCCGGGATAGCCTTCGCGCCGCTATACAATGCTGTAGTTTCCATTTTGCTCCTCCTAAAATGTTTATGTGAAACAAAGGGACGTCCCTTGTATTTCATTCCTGAGTTTTACGCTTCCACGGTCCCGTCAAATACTTTTATGCAGTTTCCCGTCAGAAATACCGTCTCTTCGGTATAGCGAATTGTCAATTCCCCGCCGAGCAGAAGCACCTTAATATCCGAGTCCATATCGCAATACCCGTTAAGGACTGCGGCCACGGCAGCCGCGCACGCTCCGGTGCCGCAGGCTTGCGTCTCGCCGCTGCCGCGCTCCCATACGCGCATTTTAAAATGATTCCTGCTCAAAACGTGAACAAATTCGGTGTTCACCCTGTCGGGAAACATTGCGTCGTTTTCAAACAGTGGCCCTATTGAATTTATATCAAGTGCGTCCAAATCCTCATGGAACACCACGGCATGAGGATTCCCCATTGAGACGCATGTAATCTCGTATACGTCGCCGCCAATGGCAACAGCTCGGGCAATCACGTTTTCTCCCGACAAACGCACAGGTATTTCGGCGGGGCGCAGCTCAGCCCGCCCCATATCGACCTGCACGGAAAACACATTGCCGTTATTTGTGGATACGTGGAGCTGCCGTACGCCGCTCAGCGTCTCGACGCTCATCCGCGCCTTTTTCACGATTCCGTTGTCATATAGATATTTTGCCACGCAGCGGATCGCGTTTCCGCACATGCTCCCCTCGCTTCCATCGAGGTTGAACATCCGCATTTTCGCATCCGCGATCTCGGAGGGCAGAATCAGCACGACGCCGTCGCCGCCTATGCCGGTATGCCTGTCCGAAAACAGCACTGACAGCGATTCAGGCGATTCGATATGGGCGTCGAAGCAGTTGAAGTAGATATAGTCATTGCCGCAGCCGTGCATTTTCGTAAAAGCCAGTTTCATGCGCTCACCCCTCAGATTGTTAATGTCTATCAGCTCCGTGTTTATCTCGTTGTACCCGGAAAGCAAGCTGTCCGCCAACGCATTTGCCGTATCTACCGATGTCAGGCAAGGGATGCCGAGGGCGCAGGCTTTCATGCGTATCTTTACATCGTCCAAAGCGGGATCCCTGCCTTTTTCGGATGTGGAAATGATATAGCTTACCTTTCCGCTTTCCAAAAGCGTCGCGGTGTTGTTTTCCGGGCATTCGCGGATTTTTTGGACGATTTGGACGTTGAATCCTTTAGATGAGAGAAATCCGGCGGTACCTCTTGTCGCATACAGCGAAAATCCGCAAAGCGCAAGCTTATTCGCCACATCCCCTATCTCCGCCTTGTCGCTGTCACGGACGGTAATGAGTGCTCCGCCTTGCTTTCGCAGCTTGTATCCTGCGGCGATCAGCCCTTTGTACAGCGATTCCTGCAACGTTTTGCCAAGCCCCAGGACTTCACCGGTAGATTTCATTTCAGGCCCCAGGTGCGTGTCCAGCCCCGCCAACTTCTGGAAAGAGAATACAGGAACCTTGACAGCAGAATACGGCGGCCTTTTCGCTATGCCGGACGAATAGCCGAGGTTTGCCAGCATTTCCCCGGCGGCCGTTTTTGTCGCAAGCTCACACATCGGTATGCCCGTGACCTTGCTGATGTATGGCACGGTGCGCGACGCCCTGGGATTGACCTCAATGACGTAGACTTCGTTTTCATACAGGACATATTGGATATTCACAAGGCCACGGACGTTCAAGGCCATACAGAGTTTTTCAGTGACCGCGAAAATCTTTTCGGACAGGACGTCGTCAATATTCACGGCGGGATATACGGCGATGCTGTCCCCCGAATGAACGCCGGTGCGCTCGACATGTTCCATGATGCCGGGGATCAAGACGTCTTTGCCGTCGCAAATTGCGTCAACCTCAATCTCCGGCCCTTCCATGTACCTATCTATGAGCACCGGGTTTTCCTGCTTGCGGCGCAGGATGATATCCATATATTCGCGGATATCCTCCGACGAGAACGCGATAATCATATTCTGCCCGCCTAGCACATACGACGGGCGCATCAGCACCGGGTATCCCAGTTTTTCCGCGGCGGAAAGCGCCTCGCCCTCCGTCATTACTGAGCAGCCCATTGGCCGTTTGATTTGCAGTTCTTCAAGAAGCGCGTCGAAGCGTTCCCTATCCTCGCAAATATCGACGCTGTCGGCGGGAGTCCCGATGATATGGACTCCGCGCTCATGCAGCTTATTGGCCAGTTTGATTGCCGTGCCCCCGCCGAACGCGACAATCACCCCCACAGGCTTTTCGATTTCAATGACGCTCATCACGTCGTCAATGCACAATGGCTCAAAATACAGCCTGTCGGCGGTATCGAAATCCGTTGAGACCGTTTCTGGGTTGTTGTTGATGACGACTGCTTCATAGCCCATTTCCCTCAGCGTCCACACGCAATGCACGCAGGCGTAGTCGAATTCGATGCCCTGGCCGATCCTGATCGGGCCGCTCCCCAGCACGACGATCCTCGGTTTATTGTTTTTTTGTATAAAAGGCAGCGCCTCGTTTTCCGTGCCGTGCCGCACGGAGTAGAAATATGGCGTTTTCGCCTCAAACTCGCCGGCGCAGGTATCGACCATCTTGTATATGAGTTGAGAGTTGAGAGTTGAGAGTTGAGAATTATCAGATATGTTTTTGAGGCTGTGCAGGAACCAACGGTCTACTTTTGTGATCATGTGAAGCTCATCAATGCTGATGCCGCGTTTTATGGCTTCGTATAGCACGAACAGGCGCTCGTCCGTCACGGTATTAAGGAGGCCCCCTATTTCCTCGTCGGTTTTCTCGGCAAGCTGGGGCAGGTTCAGGCTGTCCAAGCCTATCTCCGCACCGCGCACGGCTTTCAGCAGCGCGTCCTCGAAGGTGTCTGAGATTGCCATGACCTCGCCCGTGGCTTTCATCTGCGTCCCCAAGTCCTTTTGGGCATACACGAACTTGTCAAAGGGCCATTTTGGGAACTTTACCGCCACATAGTCAAGCGCGGGTTCAAACGCCGCATATGTATTGCCCGTGACCGCATTGATGATTTCGTCGAGGTTGTAGCCGATTGCTATTTTTGTCGCGACCTTCGCTATTGGGTAGCCTGTCGCCTTGCTAGCCAGAGCGGAGGACCTGGATACGCGCGGGTTTACCTCTATCACGGCATATTCAAAGCTGTGGGGGTGCAGCGCAAGCTGACAGTTGCAGCCGCCCTCCACGCCCAAGGCGCAGACGATGTCCATAGCCGCCGTGCGGAGCATTTGGTATTCCTTATCCGCCAATGTGACCACCGGAGCAATAACAATGCTGTCCCCAGTGTGAACGCCAACCGGGTCAAAGTTCTCCATGGAGCATACGGTAACGACGTTCCCCGCGCGGTCGCGCATGACCTCGAATTCAATCTCCTTCCAACCGGCGATGGAACGCTCCACCAAAATCTGGGTTATGGGCGAAAGGGCCAAGCCGTTCGCGGCGATTTCCCGCAGGCCGGGCTCATTTTCGGCTATGCCGCCGCCGCTGCCTCCAAGAGTAAAGGCGGGGCGTATGATCACAGGATATCCTAAATCGTCGGCGAATTTGACCGCAGTTTCCACATCGTTCGCTATGACGGAGGGCACGACGGGCTGGCCTATGCTCTGCATCGTCTCCTTGAAAAGTTTCCTGTCCTCCGCCTTGTCAATCGTTTCGGGGGATGACCCCAAAAGCTTAACGTTCATTTCGTCAAGGAAACCGTCCTTTGCAAGCTGCATGCACAGCGTAAGCCCCGTCTGTCCCCCCAAGCCCGATAAGATGCTGTCGGGACGCTCTTTTACAATGATGCGCTTGATGGTCGCAAGCGTCAGCGGTTCTATATATATTTTGTCCGCTACGTTGCTGTCGGTCATGATGGTGGCGGGGTTTGAGTTGACGAGCACGATTTCGATATCATCCTCGCGCAGCACGCGGCATGCCTGCGTCCCGGCGTAGTCAAACTCCGCCGCCTGGCCGATAACGATAGGCCCGGAGCCAATGACCATCACTTTTTTTATGCTTTTATCCCTCGGCATGCGTGTCAATCCTTTCAGGCGGGCGCTTCGCGCTCGAAAAAAGCGCTGCGGACGAAAGTCCACAGCGCCTTTGCTGTTCCCAAAGCCATTATGAGCCTGGCGACAATATTTGTCAAGAATTATTTTTCAAGCGTTCGCATTATCTCTGATGCGCAGTCGTAATCCATTATCATCACGGCATCTTTGATCCGTTCCATCTCTTCTTTCAGCGCGCCGCCCATTTGCATTGCGCCTATCCGCTCGATTTCTGCGTCTATCGCCAAGACGTCCATATTCTCAAAGGCGGCCTCCATCTTTTCAAAAGCCTGCCTCATTTCCGGCGTAATGACAATCTCCTCCTGCGCGGGGCGGATCTCTGAAAAAGCGTCTTCCAAGCGGGCGCCCAACTGCCCGAGGTTCTTCAGGAACTTCGGCATTTCTTCATTGCATAAGCCAATATCCATGTCGATTGCCGCGGCTTCGAGGTCTCGGGCTTGCTTGCCCAGATCATTTGCCCCGATATTCCTGAGCGCGCCTTTCATCCCGTGGATCTCGATCCTAAAAGCGCCCATATCCTCCGATAAAAGGAAATCCCTCAAGCCCTTGTCGCATTTTTCTATTTCCTGCACAAACAGCTTCAGCGATTTTCTGTATATGCCCTGCTGTCCGGAAACTATGTCCAGGCCCGTCTGCATCGACAGTTCACCTATCTGGCTGACCTTTTCCCAGAAAGCCGCGTTTTCCTCTTCGCCGTCCCTGCCGCCGCCCTGTGACGCCGGCTCCACGGCGCTGATTTTTTCCGAGGGGAGCCATTTTATAAGCACCCGGTTCATCGATGCCTTTCGCACTGGCTTGGACAAGTAATCGTCCATGCCGTTTGCCATAAGCATCTCTTTCGCGCCTAGCACTGCATTTGCCGTGATCGCTATTATCGGCGCGGTCACGCCATTCTCGCGCATGGCCCGCGTCGCTTCAATCCCGTCCATCTCCGGCATCATCTGATCCATGAATACCAGGTCGTATTCGTTCTCCATCGCCATTTCGACAGCCTGCCTGCCAAACTCCGCCGCGTCCGCCGTTATCCCGCTCAAGCTAAGAAGCCCGCAAAGCACGTTCAGGTTCGTTACCTTGTCGTCGACGACAAGCGCTCTCGTGCCCGATGCGCATATTACAGTCTCGTCCCCGCTTGAATGTCGTATCAGTTCCTCGTCGCCGGGGGTCATCGGTATCGTGACATGGAACGCCGACCCGCGGCCATAGACGCTCTCGACATTTATTTGGCCGCCCATCAACTCCACTATCGCTTTAACGATGGGCAGACCAAGCCCTGATCCCGTCAGGGGGCGGATTGGCCTCTCGTCGCCCTGCTCAAATATTTTGAACAGCCGCGGTATGTCCTCCGTGGGCATCCCGATGCCGGTGTCCTTCACCGTTATATGCAGGTTCCCATCTTCGCCGAACACCCTCAGATTCACGCTGCCTTCATTCGTGAATTTGAAAGCATTGCTCAACAGGTTCCAAAGTATCTGCCGCAAGCGGACATCGTCCCCGTACAGGCATTCGGGGATCCCCCCGAGGATTTCCGTTTTGAAGGTTATGTTCCTTCTTCCGATCAATGCCTGCGCCATCGGGACAATGTTGTCCAGAAGGGCTTCAAAGTCATAGTGGACTGGCGACAGCTTCATCTTGGAGGCATGCAGCTTCGACAAATCCAGAATGTCGTTTATGACGCCGAGCAAGGCAATGGCCGATGTCCTTATATCCTCCACCTGCTGCCGCTGCCGCTTGTTCAGCACGTCGGAAAGCAGAAGGTCCGACATTCCCAAAACTGCGTTCATCGGTGTGCGTATCTCGTGCGACATCTTTGCCAAAAACTGGCTCTTAGCCTCGTTTGCCGCCTGCGCCGCCTGCTTTTGCACTTCCGCCTCCGCCATAGACCGTATGTTTTCGCCAAGGGTGTCAAGCAGCTTTATGAATGAGCGCCGCAAGGTTGCTATTTCGCTTTTTTTCTCAATGCCGCCGCGCGAACGCATTGGCGGGAGCAAATAGTCCGCGCTTTTGTCCGCGATGAAACCGTGCATGGCCATATGGTCCGCATAGGTCGTCAATTCCAAGATGGGCTTGATGAGCGAACTTGTGCTGCGGTAGACGATGATTACGATAAACAGCAGGCACAGCAGGCTTGCGGCCACTATGAACGCTATTACGCTGTAGATGTCCTCATACAATGCGCTCAACGGAGCGTCGGAGTATAAGAAAAGCGTGTGGCGGCCATCGTTGTCAAGCGTGACGGCACTGATGGCCACAAGCGATTTTTTGCCTGTAACCGGAGAAACGATCTCTCTCAGATAGTCTTCCCCCCGCTCGAGCGCGCCGCGCATGTCGTCAAGCTCTTTGAAAGAAAAATCCGCAAGGTTCATTTCGGCCATCGCGTGCCCGAAGGAAGAATACAGTATCATCATGCCGCCGTCCAGCAGCATCACGTCATGGTCGATGCCCTCGTCGTCATGGAAGAGTATCGAGCCCAATAGTTCCGAATACAGGATATTAACGCCGCATACGCCTATAATCTCGTCATTCGCCAGAATCGGGACGCTCACGGTTATCGTATACACCGGCTCACCGCCCGCTCCGTACAAAAAAAGGCTGGAATAATCGCAATATGCCTCGCCCGTCATAAAGGGTTGGGAATACCACGGGGCATCCCTGTACGCATTCAGGCTTTCGATCCTGCTTGCGGAGAAATCCTCGATGATGCCCCCTCCGCTCCGCACGAATTCCCTGCAGTAGTACCTTTCTTCGACATATGCGCTTTTGTCGATGACAAACCATGCGCATTGCACGCTTGAGCTTGACTCGATCATCGCCCTGAGCACATTGTCGCCAATCGTTGCAGGGTTTTCATTCCCGTTGCCGATTATGGCAAGGGACTGTTGGGCGACATTCAAAAAGCTCGTCTCGAAGCTGATGGTCGACTCGATTGCCTGGACAAAATGGGCCTTTTTCTCCGAAAACGCATTTCTCACGTTTGCGACCTTGCTTGCCGTCAACGTACTCACCACGACAATCATAAGCACGGTGAAAAGGACGATAATCGTTATTATCATGGATAGCATATTTTTGCCCAAAGTAGACATAAACCACCACGCTCCGATTGCTTATTGGCTATTGCTTAAATTCCCGCCTGCGCTGCCTATCGCCCTGACCTGGTCCGATATGCCAATGAAAAGGGCGGTCAGGTTGGGGTCAAACTGAGTCCCGCTGCCTTCGCTTATTATGCTCATGGCCTCTTCGTGCGAAAATGCCCTCTTGTACGGGCGGTCGGAAATCAGGGCGTCGTAGACATCGGCAAATGCCATCATGCGCGCCTGCAAAGGGATTTCCTCGCCCTTCAGCTTGTCCGGATAACCGGTCCCGTCCCATTTTTCGTGATGGCTGTGGGCCAGGATTTTCGCATATTCCAAAAAAGTCTGGTTCGGCACTTTCTCCTGAAGGCTTTCGAGAAGCATTTTCCCAAATGTGGTGTGCCGCTGCATGTCGGCGCGTTCCTCGTCCGTGAGCAGCCCCGCTTTCAAAAGTATGCCGTCGCTTATTTTTATTTTCCCAATATCGTGCAAAACGGCGGATTTGAGCAGCGCGCCCTCATCCCATTGCGCGATCTCGTCCGAATACCGTTCTGTCTTTGCCATAGCCCCAAGCATGGCGCTTAAATATTTTTGTACGCGTTCGACGTGCCGCCCCGTTTCTTCATCGCGGTATTCAATCACTTCCGCCGACCACATGAGTATCGCGTTTTGCAGGGCCGCTATGTCTTTCGTCCGCTCCTCGACCATGTCAAGCAGGTTGTTGTTGAATTGGCGCAGTTCTTCTTTCTGCGCCTTGAGAAGCAGGTGCAGCTCGACCCTCTTGAGCAGCAGCGGAAGCGTGAACGGTTTTGTGATATAGTCCACCGCGCCGAGCGAAAGCCCCATCAGTTCATGTTCGATTTCATGTTTTCCCGTCAGGAATATTACTGGGATTTCTTCTGTTTCCGGGTTTGATTTCAGTTCATTTATCACATCGTACCCGTTCATGCCGGGCATTTCGATGTCGAGCAGAATAAGGTCGGGCTTGTTGCTTTTCAACAGCATCATAAGTTTTTCGCCCGACGGTATGGTGATGACCGTATACTTCTCCTGCAACGCGGTTTTCCCCGCGTTCAGGAACAATATATTGTCATCCACCAGAAAAATACACTTCATTAAGCTAACCCCCCCCGGGTCTTTCTTTCGATCCCAACTCCGCGTCGCTGAAAAAAATGAACGCAAATGCGGGAAAATTCCAAATAGCAGATACCGTGCCCGATTGTAATTTCAGGGAATCATTCTTTGACATCATAGTGTTTCATTGAAATGCTCTTTTCTGAATTGCTCAAATACTTCCCTCGCCGGACGTACTCTTCCGTTCTCAATGTCGGACAAACCTTCATTTAGCTTATCGCGTATCTGCGATGCACTCATCATGTCCGCGTTGACACTGCTCGGCGCTTTCGGTAAAGCGATAGAAAAGGGGATGCTGCCGGTAAACGCAACTTGCTTTAGAAACATGCCAACCGCTGTCGCCATAGGTATGCCCAACCGTGTCAGTACTGCTTCGGCAGATTTTTTATCTTCCGGGCTAATTCTGAGATTAAGCGTTGCGGTCTTTTCCATAGAGCTCATATGCTGTCCTCCTCAGATTGTCGTAGAAATGCCATAAGCTTCGGCGCTTTTAGCTACGGCATTATTGCCAAATCTTCACTGTTATTGTAACGCATATTGCGTTACAATGCAAGCGTATTTTTCTGCGGTTTACTGTTGTTTGGCTATTATCTCCAAGCGCAAGGCAAAAGAACTTTCCGCGCAACTTCTCTTTATGAATCATTCTTTACCTATCTGTTGAATACTGGCGCTCTTCAAAAATGTAGGGAATTTATAATGAGGATTATCATTGAAATATATGTATCCATTTTCTATATCCATAAGGAAATTAAAACGATAATTGAAAGTCAGTTGCTTCATTGTCTTTCACCAACCGGGTTTAATTAGAAAATAATATTCGTTTTGAGCAATATTAGTTCATCATAGTCTCCGTACTTAGGATCATCATACTTACTATAAATACCGTCGTCAGCACCGGCAAAAGCCATGGTTCCTATCACCACCGGAACCCCTCTGACCAAATCCTGTCTTTCATTAAATTCTGCGTTCACCACATAGACCCAGTACCCATCATATAGCTTTCTGATTTCTTCAACGGGCAGTGGTTCTGTGTTACTTAATGCTAAGTATGTTTTTCCGTTAAAATCTATCATTACAATAGACCCCTCCTGTCTCCCTAAACTGCATTCAAAGTACAATTACCGTTTAATTATACCCGAATGTATGCTACTAAGCAATATTTTGAACAAAACCGTCCCCCCATATTCAATGCTTAATATTCAAAAAGTATAGCTACAAAACTCACAACAAAATAATCTTGCCGTAAAGGAATAAAAAACAGTTGAAAACGCATAGCCGATATGGTACTATGCTTTTTAGAAAGGCCATACAAAGGGCCGCAGCGACCGTGAAGTGTTGTGAGCACGTCACGGCGTAAGTAGGGAACCAGCTTAAAGTCAACGCCTACAAACACGGGAAAACCCGCCGCTACGACAAAGTCAGTATATCCGATATTTCGGGTTCATTCAAGCTGATTTTGTAAACAAAGCGATTGTGGTTATTGTGTTAATACGCTAAAGGTATATTTTTTAGCGCGTAGGTAAGGCAAACGCCCCCTGCGCGCTTTTTGTTATGGCCTTTTGAAAACGCCTTTTGGGGGTGCTTGCCCCCTTCGCGCACGAAGAGGGTGCCGTCCGCAGACGGCGGGGGTTGAGCCCCCAAATGGAGATTTTAGGGAGGAATGCTATATGGATATAAAGGAAATATTCAGCCAAGACAACTCACTCTATGAAATCTGGCGCCTATGCAACGCAGATCGCTCTGATTTGCCAGCAATAGAGTATTTTGGCAACCAATGGACGTTCAAGCAAGCCAATGAAATGATTGACATTTACGCACGGGCATTTATGCAAATGTTGCCCGATAAAACAAAATCAGTCACGTTTTGCGTGCCGACACTGCCATCGACTATCTTTGCGTTTTATGCTTTGAATAAAATAGGGGTTCGAGCAAATTTTGTCAGCGATGCACTTTTGAAGTATGACGCAAAAGAATATTTGGAGGAAACTGATACCGAGATATTAATATTACTTGATGCTTTTTTCCCTAGAGTCGCTGAGGCTATCGGAGAAACAGCTTTGAAAAAGATCATTATTATCTCATTTGCAAACGATGTGACCACTACCCCTGATTACGTGTCTGAGCCTATCTTCACATATTTGCAAAAAAGCGATTCCGCTCAGAAGGTTCAGATATCCCTACCACATATGGAGGTTATCTCATTAGACGATTTTATAGCAATTGGTCATGAAAGCACAGAGCTTGTGAAATCAGTATACACTAAGGGCGATACAGCCATTGTATTGTATACAGGGGGTTCGACAGGGATACCAAAGGGGATTGAAATGACCAATGAAGCTTTTAACAGAATGTCTGGATTGTTTGCTTCTAAAGAAGTGGGTTTTGATATTAAATGTGGGGACAGAAATTTGTGCTTAATTCCCCCTAATCACCCAACTAGTTTTGTTCACAGTATCGTATCATACTGGAACTGGGGAACCATACAAGTGCTACAACCATTCTATAATAAAAACACATTTGCTTACGACTTATATAACCTAAAAGTACAGATTGCAGTTGCTGCCCCAAGTCATTTTGCAACTCTGCCAATGTGTACTTTACCGGACGGTGCTTTGTCACATTATCGTCATTCCTGTTGCGGTGGCGAGGCAGTACCTTTTGAACTTGCAATGTCGATAAATGACGCACTAAAGAGGCTAGGGGCACAGTGTCCCTACATTGTTAATGGCTATGGGATGAGCGAACTTGGACCAGCGACAAACATCTCATTCGGTGTGCCTGACTTACTTAATAGATCTGGTAGACCAATGCCAGGGATTACTGAACGAATCGTTGACGACAATGGTAATATCTTGGCTGATAATATGCGAGGCAATCTGGAAATAAAGACACCTTGCCGAATGAAAGGTTACTTTAAGCAACCGGGATTAACAAAAGAATTCTTCACAGAGGACGGCTTTGGCAAGACTGGTGATATAGCTGTGCGTGATGAAAATGGGTACTATGAAATTCTAGGAAGGGCAACGGACACTGTTATCGTACCGGACGGCACAAAGATTTATCTATTCGACATTGAGAGAGTTATATATAAAGAACCGGCGGTTATAGAATGCGAAGTCGTAGGGCTTGATGTCGGCGGGATACGAGTGCCTGTGG
>Ga0099364_10004426_pt1 | contig 21304 bp, 12 predicted proteins | sample TergutTh196P3_FD_73070 | JGI IMG/M metagenome (GOLD analysis project Ga0099364, IMG submission 73070) | Microcerotermes parvus P3 segment gut microbial communities from Pointe-Noire, Republic of the Congo - Th196 P3 | ecosystem: Host-associated > Arthropoda: Insects > Digestive system > Gut ... | reverse complement strand
AGGCTCTTAAAACACTGGAAAACACTGCTTACAAACCAGTTTCATGATATAATCCCGGGTTCTTCAATAGAGAGGGTCTATAAGGAAGCAAAGGAAGATTATCAAAAAGTTGAGAATGATCTTGCAGAGCTTAACAGGGAAATTATTAACAGGTTTGCCTCCCCTTCTTCTGTCAATAACGAGAATACAGACAGTTTAAGGGTATTCAATAACCTTAGCTGGGAAAGGGACGATATAGTTGAGTTCCCGGCAGAATATGCAAAAGGTGCAAGTGCTTTTATTAGCTATGACGAAACAGAAGATGATGTGGACGAAAACTTTATAAGTTATGTGCAAAAATATACTAACCTGGAAGGTCAGGAAGTTGCCATAATGCAGGCAAGCACACCTTCCCTTGGATGGACTAGTTATGTGCCATTTGAGAGCGTCAAAAAAACACCCTCTTTTACCATGAGGGGCAATAACCTAATAACGCCTTTATATGATGTTGAGTTTGATAACGAAGGAAGAATCACAGGACTATTGGATAAAAAAGAAATGAGGGAGTACTGCAAGGAAGGCGAAGTACTTAACAAGTTTATTACAGCTCAAGATGTTCCTATTTTATGGGAAGCATGGGACATAGATGCGGATTGGACTCATTTTACAAAAGAAGAAAAACAGCTCCTTTCCACCGAGGTAAGCGCTTCGGGCCCCGTATGCTTTAGGATAAGGCGTAAGTATAAAATAGGTGAGGCATCCACCCTAACCCAGGACATGGTTTTTTACACCCAAAACCCCCGCATAGATTTTGATACCATAGTGGACTGGAAAGAAAAACAGCGCCTTTTAAAAGTAGAGTTTAACACTTCCATTTTTACAACGGAGATAAGATGCGAAGTTCAGTACGGGCACCTTTTCAGAAACACTCACAAGAACACACCTAAAGACAGGGCACAGTTTGAAATCTGCGCTCACAAGTGGGTAAGCCTTGAAGAGGCAGGGAGCGGTATAGCACTTTTAAACGACTCCCGCTACGGCCACGATGCCGACGGCGGGCAGGTGCGCCTAACGCTGCTCCGCTCCCCCACCGCGCCCGACCCCAGTGCGGATATAGGCGTGCACCGCTTTACATATTCGCTTTATCCCTTCTCCGGTTCCTTTCACAACGAGAATGTTATTCAAAGCAGCTACGAACTTAACAATCCATGTCAGGCAGTCCCCGCTCTTACTAAGGCCTACGATCCCCTGCAGGTAGTGGAACCGGAATATTCACTTTTTTCCATGATGAGCGACAATATAATTACAGAGGTTGTTAAAGTGCCCGAGCCTTATACAGGTCTAGAAGATGAACTATGCCTTGTACTGCGCCTTTATGAATGTATGGGAAGATCGGGAGAAACAACACTGGAATTTACAAGACCTCTTTTGAAAGCGGAAAGTGTAGATATGCTGGAAGAGAACCCGGAAGAGTTGTTTGCTACGGATGAAAGTCTGAGTCTGGTATTTAACGCATTTGAGATAAAGACCATAAGGATATATTTTTAATATTTTTCAAATGCGGCTTTGAAAAAACATACTCTTTAATTTTCCCCACTCGTAGTATATCATTTTAGTCATGGGATTATCTAAACGCACTATAAAACTTATTTTTATTCCTCTTGGAATTATAGTATTCATTTTTATTTTATGGACTATCTTTGCAAATATAGGCAGGGTAAGAACAGATTCAATTATACCCTCCAATGCTGACTTTCGTTTGAGCGTTCATGATCCACTGCAGTTAATCAATGGAATTATGTCTCATGATTCACTTGAAGAAATCAGCTCTGTGCCTGAGATGGCCATGCTGCAGTCTGCTATGGATTTTCTTCATGATAGTAACTTACTTGAAAACTTTTTCGTACGCTCTGTGCTAAGCAGGCATATGGAACTTGCAATGATCTTTCCGCAAGAACAGGGGACTAGTACGGGACTTGCAAACACAATGCAGGATATGCCTGTCCTCATTGCAGCCCTCGACATGGGCTTTTTGTCACCCTTGCTCAGGCTTTTGCCATGGTTGAGCGGCTTTTTTAACATTCCCGATCTATATTATGTTAGAGCCGGGGAAAATTCCCGCTTTGAATACAGACTGGATGATATGACTCTGTTCATTGGGTATCACCAAAACCTGCTTTTTATTACAAACAGTTCCAGTGAATATAATAAGCGCACAAACAATTCCGGGGCAGGAGGAGACAGAGATTACAGTATCATTGACCCTTCCTCCTATGATGCAGCATTCATAATTGCACCGGAATTTTTTGCAGGTCTTATTGCAGCAGAGGGTGAGGAAATGAGTGCGGCAATGATGCACATAAACATTGATTCCCCGGTGGAAGCAGGGCTATTTGTATATCCCCATAAGCTGGAAATCTATCTTGCTTCAACTTTATCGTCAGGACAAAGGGAGCTGCAAAGGCTCCTTGAGCAGCGCGAAAGGGTTGCCAACATAAACGAGCTTTTCCCCGCCAGCTCCCAATACGCGACAGTGCTCTCGGCGGGAACTTTGGACGAACTCTTACAAGCGGCTATGGTTTTTTCCGGCCCCGACCTGGCGGACAATGTGAGGCAGGCTGACAGCATGTCCAGAAGCATGCTCCGTATGCCGCTTGAGGAGCTGGTCTTTTCCTGGTCGGGGAACGAGTTCGCGATCTTTGGAATGGAAGGTAGGCCTCATCCTGTATATGCCATTCAAATAGCCGATGAAAGAAAGAGGCAGGAAGTTTTTGACAGGGCTTTTAGGTCAATTGCGCTTAGCGAGAATGTTCGCCTTAACCTGGACGGCACAAGGATACCACAGATAGAGATTCCTTCTTTTATACAGACTCTGCTTCGTATATGGAATATTTCCCTTCCATCGCCTTATTACCTGGTTCATAACGATTATCTATATATAAGCGAGTCCGCAGAGAACTTGCTTACTTCCCTAAGGTCCATGCAGAGAAACGAGGTGCTGCCGCGGACTGCAGAATGGCAGGAACTCTCAGGAGCCAACAATGTTAACAGGACTGCAGGATTTTCGTCGGCAAGCGCATTCAGCCTTTACTATTCTCTTGATATTTCTGTGCCCTTTTTCCTTAGGGAAAATACAGGCATAAATAATTTTTTAAGAGTTTACAGACAGGGTCTTTTCCGCCTTAGTTTAAACAGGGGAGAGATAGGTATTTTCCTCTCCCTTGTGCCGGGACCGGGCAGAGGCATAATGCTTGTTAACTCTACTCCCATTAACACAAGAACACGCCCCTCTAATGCAGTCTTTGGCGAAGCAAGCGGGGAAGACAGGCGGGTTTACCTGAGCGCAGGAGAAACTGTGCTTTCGTATAACCCCTTTGATGGTAGTATTATAGAATACCAGGGACAGGGGCAGCACTGGATAGTTCCGGCAGGAGGCATTGGCGGAGACGGGGAAAACCTCTTATATTCCTGGATAGTAAGCGACAGGGGGAGGGTAACACTTGCAGATGAAAATCTGGAAGCCCTTTCCCCCTTCCCCATTGTTACAGGCCTAAGGATCTCTGCTCCCCCTGTTGCGTATAACGGAAGGCTTTACCTTTCCTGCGAGGACGGAAGGGTGCATGCCATTGATTCACGCGGTAGTATTTCTGTATGGGACAGCTCTTTCTTTACCGCTTTGCGCTCTCCCCCGGAATTTTTCAGAAGTTATGCCGCAGCCTATCCCAAAAGTTTCTTTGGCGAGATATGGCTTTTGGACCTTGAGGGAAGAGCACATACTGATTGGCCCGCCTCTTTAATAAACGAAAGGGAAGGAGATGACTTTTTTAGTTTTGATTCAGGACTTGGTTTTGGATCTCCACTACTTTTTGCGCATAACAATAGGATAATGCTTGCCTTTGTAAGCCAGGCAGGAGACTTCTTTGTCTTTGATGAATATGCAGCTAATGTAAGGCCTTTCCCCATGGTTCTGGACGGAGTCTTCTACCTGCAGCCTGTCTTTGACGGAGAGTACTTTTGGCTTATCTCGGCGGAGGGGAACCTCTTCCGTGTTGACATGAGCGGGGAAGTGCTCCTGCATAACATAAGATCCTTCTCTGCAATGGAAGAGGGCTTTATAACACTTTTTGATCACGATGGGGATGGAATAGCGGAGATCTTCTTTACAGGAGAAGGAAATGCCCTGCATGGCTATACACGCAACTTCCGCTCCCTGGAGAGCTTCCCCCTGCCTATATGGGGCAAGCCATACTTTTACATGGGTGAAAGAAGGTCGGAGATTTTCGGGATGGGAATGGACGGGAACCTGTACCGTTACCAGTTCCGTTAGGCATAATTTTTTTAAGAGGCTGTCATGAAAATTAAAGCTGCGATAATAATTTTAGGACTTGTGTTTTTCTCTTCCTGCACTAGCATGCAGAGGAATGTTTCTATTAACAGGGGACGTACGGATTCAGATAACAACCTTGCAGAACTTGAAGCATTAATAGTCCCTCTGGAAGCATGGGGTGCATCTGCGGCAGGAATGCAGGAAAATATAGACGAGGCAAGAAGCATTATACGCAATCTGGAAAGCAACGCACAGGGAGACTTATTTTTACTGGGGCGCTTAAATGCATGGTCGGGGAGGCTCTCCCTTGCTGAGGGAAGGGTGAATGAAGCGTCCAGGCTATTAACACAGTCGCAAAACAGCGCCCCGGGTAACCTGCCGGCAATAATATTGGACATACGCCTTACATCCAACAGTGAAGAAAGGCTTGAAATGATAGACAGAGAGCTTTCACTGATTAATCAGTTTTCACCCGGTTATGGCGAGTTGAATATAGAAAGAGGCAGAGCCTTAATGGAGCTAAACCGCTTTGCAGAAGCGGCAGGAGCCTTTGACATAGCCTTTGCAGCGGAGATTAACGAAGTTTACAGAGAAAGTTATGTGCAAAGCCGCAACATAGCCTGGGAAATGCGCAATGCAGACACAGCCTCAGCAGGCACATTAGGCGTAATAAGCAGGGAAGGTATTTCCTGGAATGACAGCATAACAATTGCGTTAAACGAAACTCAGCTATTAAGATTCATAAGCGGCGGCAGAAATTTAAGTAACAGTGAATACTTTAGCCGCCTATTGGAGCGCGGCTTTATACCCTACACCCAGGATGTTAATGAACTTGACTGGCCTTCTTTAGCACCTGCACAAAACGAGATTATAAGCCGCGCAGGAGCCGCCTGGTTTATCTGGCACCTTTACGCAGAAGCAAGAGCCGATAGGTCTATGCTAACCCGTTATTCTTCACGCTTTGCGGTGGGTCCTAACCCGCGTAGCCCCATAGCCGACATACCGCCGCTATCTCCCTTTTTTGATTCCATACTGGGCTGCGTGGAGACAGAGCTTCTGCATCTTGTAGACGGGCGTAACTTTTCTCCCGATGAAGCAATACGCGGCGCAGAGCTGCTTGCAATACTTAGGCGCATAGACAGGTAAGAGACTAGCGCTTAACAGACATTAAATCTACGCCTGGTCCTGAGCTATGGTCATTTGGTAATAATTTCCTTTTAAAGCCATTAGTTCTTCGTGTTTGCCGGTTTCTACTATTCTTCCGTCATCTATTACCATAATTCGGGTGCAGTCTCTTATTGTGGAAAGTCTATGGGCTATGATAAAACTGGTGCGGCCCTTCATTAATGTCTTTATGCCCGCCTGTACCAGCTGCTCTGTGCCTGTGTCTATGCTGCTTGTAGCTTCATCAAGGATGAGTATCCTGGGGTTAGAGATAAGGGTGCGGGTAAAGGCAAGAAGCTGCCTCTCACCCTGAGAGATGCCGCCTCCCCTTTCGGAGATGGGCGTATTGTAACCGTTGGGCAGCTTTTGAATAAAGTTATCCGCTCCTATTATTTTTGCGGCGGCCTGTATTTCGTTGTCAGTTGCATCAAGTTTCCCATAACGTATATTGTCCTCTATTGTGCCTGTAAAAAGATAACTGTCCTGCAGCATTATTCCCATTTGGCTGCGAAGAGATTGCAGGCTAATATTCATGACATCCTGTCCGTCTATTAAGACCTGACCTTCTTCTATATTGTAAAAACGTGAAAGTAAGTTTACTATGGTGGTTTTTCCTGCCCCTGTAGGACCTACTATGGCTACGCTGTCACCGGGCTCAACAATAAAACTAATGTTCTTTAATATTTGCCTTGTGCCGTCATAACTAAAACTAACGTTTTGAAAATCCACATGCCCGCGTACAAAGGGGAATTCCACTGCGTTAGGCGCATCTTTTATTGTTACAGGCTCTGCAATGGTATCAAAAATTCTGTCAAGATATGACATGGCTGTAACAAAGGTGTTATAAATATTGGCAAGGTTAATTATGGGCTGCCAGAAACGCCATGTATAATTTCCCATTGCCAGTAACATGCCAAAAGTAGCCATGGGATACATAATAAAAGCCCCTGTAATATAAACAAAGGAAAAAACAAGCTGTGCAACCATTTCTACTGTGAACCAGTTGGCGTTTGATATATACTCGGCGGTCATCCATGCCGCGTTTCTATCGCTTGTTAAGTTGTCCATGGTATCTAGGTTGTAAGCCTGTCTGTCAAAGGCCTGGGTAACCTTAACCCCGTCTATGGATTCCTGTATGTATGCGTTAAGGTTGGAGTTCTTGTTTGAAACCGCCTGCCAGGCTTTTCTCTGCCTGTTTTTAATAAACCAGACAAAGGCCGCCAGTATGGGAAGCCCCATAAGTACAACAGTTGCAAGCTGGGGACTTACCCTAAACATAAAGAAAATAATGAAAATTATGTTTAATACTTCAATAATAAAGTTGATAATTCCGCTTGAAAGCGCATCAGAGACGGAGTTTACATATGGCACAACACGCACAAAGATCTTACCGTGGGGGCGCGAATCGAAAAACTGAAAGGGAAGCTTCTGTAAATGTGAAAATAGATCATAACGTATATCGTGAATTATACTTGCACCTGCACGTGCTACGAGGATGTTGCGTATAACACCAAGAGAAATAGACACTACAATGGAAGCTGCAAGGAAAAGAACCATAGTCAAAAGATGGGAAACATCCTTGTTGGGAATTGCAACATCAATGGCTTCCTGTATAAAAAGGGGCCCCAATAAACTTGCAAGGCTTGCAGTAATGGAAAGAACAAGTGCAAGTGAAAGGCTTGTTTTTGCCTTGGCCAAGTACACTACGCATCTTTTAATATTAAAAAGACTTACCTTTTCGTCGAGGTATTCATCCTGATCATAACGGTTACGGGAAGTGGCTGTTTTTTGCTCTCTAAGTTTTTTCTTTGCCATTTATTCTTTATCTCCCTCGTTATGCTGAAGATTGTAAATATTATGATAAAAGCCGCGCTTCTCCATAAGTTCAGCGTGCTTTCCTCTTTCTATAATTTTCCCCTGATCCATAACAATTATGTGATCAGCCCCCCTAAAAGAAGAGATCCTCTGGGCTATAATAATTTTTGTGCAGCTAAAATTAAGGTTTTGCATCTCATTCTGTATGAACTGCTCAGTTTCACTATCAACTGCAGAAGTGGTATCGTCCAGTATTAAAATTGACGGCTTTACAGCAAGAGCTCTTGCAAGTGAAATACGCTGCTTTTGACCGCCGGAAATTCCAACCCCTCTCTCCCCTATCAGGGTTTCATATTTATCTTCCATTTTTTCTATAAACTCATCGGCATTGGCCTTGTAAGCCCAAAGCTTGATCTCTTCTTCTGACATATCCGGCTGCCCATATCTGATATTGTTCTTTACAGAATCGGAGAATAAAAATACATCCTGCATGGCGACACCAACAGATCTCCTTAAAGAAGATAGCGTATAATGATCTACATTCATCCCGTCAACCAGTATTTCCCCGGAATTAGGTTCATAAAAACGGGTTAAAAGGTTAATTATTGACGTTTTTCCGGCTCCTGTACTGCCAAGTATGCCCAGGGTTTCCCCTGAGTTTATACTAAAACTTACATCTTCCAAAATTACGTTGTCTTCTATGGTCATACTGACATTTCTAAACTCAACTTCACCTTTCAATTTACCGTCTAAACTTACAGCTCCTTCCTTATCTGATATACCCCTGGGAGATTCCAAAATTTCCCTTAGGGGAGCTGCAGAAGTGGAAAAGCGCTCTATGTCTGCCAGAATTACAGGCAGCATGCGCAGCGGGTTTGCCAAAGCCCAGGTTAGTGTGGAAAAGGCAAGGTATTCTCCCGGTGTAATATGTTCGTAAATAAGGAAAAGCCCGCCTACAGTAAGGGTAATAATACCAAGCATGTTGCTCAAAAATTCCAAAACAGGCTGGTACCTTGCAGCAATAAGAGCATTCTCGCGGCTTATGTCACGAAACTCGGCATTGTGCTTTTCAAACTTTTGTATTTCGTATTCTTCCCTGGCAAAGGCTTTAACAACGCGATTCCCGTTTAGGTTCTCGGTTACAGCAGTTCCAAGCTTGGTTAACTGCTGTCTTAAAATAAGGAATCTGGGACGTATGGTCCTGATAAACTTCCAGGAAACAATAAAAATAAATGGAGTAACAGTTGCAAGGCTAAGGGCGAGCTGCCAGTTCATAAAAAGCATAAAGGTAAATGTACAAAAAAAGAAAACTACAGAATCTATAAAGGCAAAGGAAGCCCAGGCAACGGTATGACGCAGCCTGTCCAGATCCTGTGTCATTCTTGTCATCACATTGCCGGATGTAAATTTTGCCAGGAATTTATAATCCTGGTTCTGTATCATCTCATACATATTACGGCGTATCAGAGTCATTGCATCGTTACTGGAAGGGGTAAGAAGAAAGCAATGCATCACATAGCGCAGCATCATCCTGACAACATGGATAATAAGCATGGTTAAAAGAATACCGATTAGAGGCTCTGTGTTTGCAGGAATGATTACTTCATCAATGAGCCGCCGGGCTATCATGGGGTTAAGTATCACTGCAATGCTGGTAATTGCCGAAAGAGACATACCGGCTATCAACCTTTTACGCCTACCCCTTAAGTAACGCCACAACCAAATAATATGGGACATGAGAACCTTCTGTAATGATTATGTTACGAATTAGTGTATACTAATATAAAAAAAAAGTATATGGGGCAGAAAACTGCCTCGGTTTATTGTAAATACTGGGTAAGAATATTTAAGACTTCATCCAAGTTAATTGGTTTACCAAGGTGTCCGTTCATTCCTGCTTCCATGCATTTGTCTATATCCTCTTTAAAAACGTTAGCAGTCATTGCTATTATCGGGACTCCCGAAGATGTACGGCGTTTTTCTTCTTCTCTAATTAGGCGGGTGGCTTCGTAGCCGTCTATTCCCGGCATCTGTATATCCATAAGGATCAGATCGTAGCGATCGGGGTTTGCGATCACTGCATCTATAGCTTCGTTCCCGCTTAAAGCGGTATCGATCAACACACCTGTCGGCTCGAGCAGAGCTATTACAATTTCCAGGTTAATATCTACATCGTCTACAAGGAGTATCTTTTTACCGGTAAAATCAATATTCTCATTTAATTTTTCTTCCATGGTCTCTTCCAGGATCACCTTTTCATCAATATGATCCGGAATAACCAGCAGTACTGTAAAAATGAAACTAGAACCTTTCCCAAACTCACTCTCTACCCTGATCTCGCCGCCCATCATTTCCAGTATGCTTTTTGAAATAGCAAGCCCGAGACCTGTCCCGCCATACTTACGGGTAATGCCGGCTTCCGCCTGGTGGAACTTCATAAAAAGATTTCCCAATTCTTCTTCTTTAATTCCTATACCTGTATCCTTTACCACAAGCTCAATTACACAACGGTCTTCATATAGATTTAATACTTTTGCAACAAGGCTTATATCTCCGCCTTCGGGTGTGAACTTGCAGGCATTGGAGAGTAGGTTAACTATAACCTGGGCAAGCCTGTGATCATCTCCACATACCACCTTGGGAATATTGGGATCAATATCTATGATGAAGTTCTGATTCTTCTCCTGCATCTTTGTAGTTATCACATTACATACCCTATCAATCAATTTTGTAAAAATAAAATTGATGCAGGAAAGTTCCATTTTGTTGATCTCTATCTTGGAAATATCAAGGATGTCATTTATTACTCCCAAAAGATGGGTGGAGGCTGTTTCTATTCTTTCCAGTGCATAAGTTATTTTGGCAGGCTCTTTTTCCATTTTTGCAATGTAAGTCATTCCTATTATTGCATTCATGGGGGTACGCATTTCGTGGCTCATCGCTGAGAGAAAATCGCTCTTTGCCCTGCTTGCGGCATTGGCTTTTTCCACTGCTTCTTCAAGCAGCTTCATATTCGCGTCCAGGCTTTTAATTTTATCAGCAAGCTCACGCGTTAAAAAACCAAGCTCATCATTTGAAACTTTAATTTCATCATTATTTGCCAGCTCACTTGCCGTGCTTACAAGGTTTCTGATTGGAAGCAGCTTAATAGTGATAATAAAAATGGTAGCAAGGGTTATAACAACAGTAATGCCAATTACAAAGACCAAAAGAACATACATAGTCTCTGATCTTGCCTCTGCATTGTTTAGTGCCGGAGTAGCCTGCCAGACCAAAGCACCGCCCAAAGCATCCAAAGTACGGTGGAGTATTGTGTTTCTTTCGTGAACTGCTTCGTTATATGAGTAAAAACTTATGAAAATTACCACTGCACAGACCAAATATACAGGAATGATGATCTTTATTAGGGTGGCAATACGTATATTTTTCATCTATTTTCTTTTTACCTATCTCTTAAGCCTTATGTTATATCAATTCCCGCTTACTGGACAATACCTTTGATGCCTGTCTATAATTAAACATCGACATTATTTGGAGGAAAATTGCATGAAAAGATTCACTCTGGCTCTTTCAGTGCCGGTTATTATATTGTCACTTAGCCTTTTTACAGTTTGTGATAGGACGCCGGCAAGCACTGCGGTGGTAATAAGGGCTGTAACACGCGATGCGGGGGAGAGAGCTTTCCCGGAAAGATGGGTAACAGCCGCGGAACTGCAGGAACTTATGCAGAATGACAATGTCGTTGTAGTAGATATGTCCGAAAATTCAAATCAAATAATACCGGGAGCTATTTGGATATCCAGGGCTTCGCTCTTTCGTGACTTTGAAGGTAATACTTTTGATATAGGAACAAGAGAGACACACGAGAGCATACTGGGATCACATGGGATATCCAATGATACCACGGTGATTGCCTACTGTGACAATAACAGCCTCTGGGCAACCCGCTTTGTGTGGAATCTAATGGCATACGGGCACAAGGATGCGCGTATACTGGAGGGCGGGACAAGAGCCTGGCTTGCCGCCGGCGGAACTGTCACTGAGCGTCCTGCCGATCCCCCGGCACCCCGGGAATATATAGCCCGCATGAATGTAGGCAATGTGCGCGCCGACTTCCGCGATGTAAGTGCAGCGGTAGTAAGCCCCGATTGGGTGATCATAGATGTAAGAACACAGGGCGAGCAGGATGCAGGGCGTATACCCGGCGCCATGACATTCCGCTATCCAGATGATTTCCTTGATCTAAGCACAGGTATGCATTTTCCGAGATCACATTATGAAAACCTCTTTAGGGACATTCCCCCAAACGCAAAGATCATAGTTCACTGCTCGGGTGGGACAAGAACTTCCATGGTATATTTTATTCTTATTGATATTTTGGGATGGCCTGAGAGAGTTCTTAACTACAATGGTTCATTTCCAAACTGGGTTTGGGCAGGCGGAGAAATAGAGAGAGATTAGTGATAGGAGATTTGTTCAAAAACCTAGATTTTCGAACAAATCTCTAGTGTATAATTTTTCATAACATTTTACTGAATCAATTCAGTAAAATAGCAATATTTGTCTTTTAGTTTCCTATTCTTATCCTGTCGAACCAGGCTCTGTTGTACAAAGCGAGATCCTCACCAAGACCGTCCTTTAGTTCTGCTCCGTATATGTCGCTTGCAGAGTAAAGGGGTTCATTGGTCATGTAGGGAACTGCATAAAGGTTAATTGCATCAGGATACCTGAACTCATCAAGGAAGATTGCATAAATCTCGGGTCTGTGTATGAAGTTAATAAACTCATGGGCAAGCCTTTGATTTCCACCGCGGTTTAAAATTACCATGTTATCTACATAGCCTGTTATTCCCTCGCGCGGGAAAAAGAAGGCGGTATTGGCAATAAGTTCATCATTCCCGTCTATTTCTTCAAAGACAGTTTCCGGCCAGCCATGTACTACCCAGGCATCGCCTGAGGCATATACCCTGCCAAAAGAGCCGGCGTCAAATGCTAGCAGGTTAGGCATCCACTGGTTGATTATCAGATCGGCAGCTTCGTTGATCTCATTTTGATTTATCGTGTTAACTGAATAGCCAAGGTAAATTAGAGCGCCGCCTATAGTTTCACGAAGATCATCGAGTAGCGTCATTCTGCCCCGCAGATCTTCCCTTGCAAAGATATTCCAGCTCTCTTCGTAATCGGGAACCATGGCTGTGTTTACAATGATAGCCGCAGCACCTATGGCGTATGGAACAGAATATCTCAGGTTAGGATCGTAAAACATCATATTTCTTACCATGGGATTTATATACCGTAAGTTAGGTATTAAAGAATGATCAAGTTCGGCTAACATGCCTGCTTCCAGCATTATGGGAACAAAATCTTCTGATGGAAATGCAATGTCATACATTCTTCCCTGTGTTCCTATAGTGAGCAGCTTGGCAAACATTTCTTCGTTAGACGCATATTCATCCAGAACTATTCTAACGTTAAACTCCTCTTCGAACTGTTCAAGAATTTCGTGGGGAATAAAGTAAGCCCAATTGTAGATATAGAGCCTTTCCCTGCTGTCGCAGCCCGTGAATGAAAAGAACAAAAGCACACACACAATAAATCCCAATAAAAATTTTTTCAACTCAGTAAATCTCCTTAAAGTGTATTTTTTGGGTTACAAAAAACCCAACGAAATCCAATATATGAAAAAATGGCAGGTATAGTCAATAGGCTCAAGAGACCACGGACTGGCACTTCTGATCACACAGCAAGCTTGGGTTGCGCTAGCCTTGGTTGCGCTAGCTCTGGTTGCCAGAGCTCTGGATGAGCAAGCCTTGGCTGACACGCGCGTGTAGAAATTATTTCTTATCCCGCATCTTTTTGAGAGCTTCGGCAAAGGGATTGTACATGGTGCCGTCGTCGTTACTTCGCGCTGCGTCGCTTCGCGCGTTGTCGTGCGGAACTTTGTTCCGCGGCGCGTTGTCGCTTCGCGCTGCGTCGCTTCGCGCGTTGGCATGCGGAGCTTTGTTATGCGGTGGTGCAGCTTTGAAAGGCTTCTGCTGCCCGGCAGCTTTAGCCGTAACTGTTTGTCTGACGGGCTTTGTTGCGCTTGCGGTGCTAGCGGTGTTAACGGCGCTGCTTGACGGATCTTTACGGCTAAGGCTGATGCGTCGTCTGTCCAGGTCAAGCGCTATTATGCGAAACTCAAGCACATCACCCACTTTTACAACAGTCATAGGATCTTTTACATAGGTATTGCTTAGTTCGGAAATATGAACCAGAGCTGTCTCTTTAATGCCCAGGTCTACAAAGGCTCCGAAATCGACAACGTTCTTAATCTTGCCGGTGACCTTCATACCTTCTTTTAGATCTTCAAAGCTGATAACTCCCTTTTGCATAACAGGTTTGGGATAGTCTTCCCTTGGGTCACGGTTGGGCTTTTTAAGTTCCTCAATTATATCGTTTATCGTTGCGTCTCCCGTTTTATACTGTTCTTTAAGACCAGCCAGAGCTTCGGGAGTAAGGTTTCCTGTAACTGTCTTTGTTTTAATATCACGGGCAAGGGTGTAGTTCTCCGGGTGTACCCAGGTGTTATCCAAATCCTCAGAGCTTTCGGGTATTTTTAGAAAGCCAGCTGCCTGCTCGTAACTTTTTGGGCCCATGCCCGGCACCTTGCTAAGTTCATCGCGGCTTACTATCTTACCTTTCTCTTCACGGTACTTTACAATTTTTCTGGCAAGGGAGCTGTTTATCCCTGAAACATACTTTAGAAGTGATGCACTAGCAGTATTAAGATTAACGCCCACATTGTTCACTACAGATGAAACTACATCGTCCAATGTTTCGGAAAGTTTCTTCTGATTTACATCATGCTGATAAAGACCTACTCCTATGGACTTGGGATCGATTTTTACAAGCTCGGCAAGGGGATCCTGCAGACGGCGCCCTATTGAGATTGCACCGCGTATAGTTAAATCGAGATCGGGAAATTCCTCCCTTGCAATGTCGCCTGCAGAGTAGACAGAAGCGCCATCTTCATCCACCACAGTGTACAAAACTTCCAGTGCATTATCGTTTATCACTGACGAAACTATTTCCTGCACATCACGGGTTCCGGTTCCATTCCCGACAGCAATAAGCTGAACATCATACTGCTTAATACCTGCAAGAATTAACTGTTTGGCTTCTTCCACCTTATGGTTATAAATAATAATGCTTCCAAGGTACTTGCCTGTATCATCGAGAAATGCGCATTTTGTTCCTGTTCTAATGCCGGGATCTATACCAAGAACCCTGGTTCCCTTTATGGGTTGCTGCATAAGGAGGTTTTTTAAATTGCTGCTGAACACAGTTATGCCATGCTCATCTGCTGTATCGCTTTGGTCGCCGCGTATCTCTCTAATGACAGCGGGAGACAAAAGGCGTTTTAGCCCGTCTTCTATGGCAGTGTTATGATACTCGTTGTGTATGAGATATTTTTTTTGCAGCATTTGTGCGGCACTGTTTTCATCAACATCTATGCTTACGTTTAACACTTCTTCCCTTTCGCCTCTGTTAATCGCAAGAATTCTGTGCGGCTTGATCTGCGAAAGCTGTTCAGAGTAATCCCAGTACATTTGGTAGACAGATGTTTTCTTTGCCTCTTCGTCTCCCTTGCCTTTTGTCTCTGAACCTTTAACAATAATTTTTCCGTCATAAAGGTAAAACTTTTTAACATCCCCCCTGTTTTCACTTTCCTGGCTCACTGCCTCGGCAATGATGTCCATGGCACCCTGCAAAGCATCTTCTACGCTTGCAACAGCCAATTCAGGCGTTTCGGCTATACGGGGATCACCTTCGGGAACAATGAACTCTTTAGCTTTTACCAGCAGGGGCTCCGCTTCCAGCTCCTTCATTGCCTCGGCAAGAGGGCCAAGACCCTTCTCCAATGCAAGCATGCCCCTGGTCTTTCTCTTTCTCTTGTAAGGCGCATAAAGATCCTCAAGCTCTGCAAGATTCACTGCTTTTAAGATATTTTCATACAGGGGCTCTGTGAGTTTTCCCTGCTCAAAAATAAGGCGTATGATTTCTATGCGGCGGCTTTCCAGGTTCATCCCGCTTTTAAAGAGACGGTCTATATCCCTTACCTGCACCTCATCCAGGCTGCCTGTCTGCTCCTTGCGGTAACGCGCTATAAAGGGAACTGTGCCGCCTTCGGCAATAAGACCAACGACTGCCGAAACTTGAGGCAGCCTGACCTGAGCTGCCGGCGCGCCGGACTCTGAAAGCTCATCTGCTATGCGCTTCATCAACTGTACTTCGTTAACTTTTAGCTCTGCAATAAATTCTTCTGTAAATGATTGTGTTGTATCCATATATTACATATTCTATGATAGAATTAAACAATGAAGCAAGCCTGTCTCGTCTTTGTTCTTGCTATACTTTTTCTCTTTAATGGAGCTGAAGCACATCCATCAGGAGCGAGAGCTGCGGTAAAATTCTTTGCCAATCCTGTAATTGATATTTATTTTAATGGAAGGGTGAGCAATTTTGACATGGTAATTGAAAAATATTTTATACAACGAATACTATAACGATAACATCAATTCAGATTTTCGATTAAACATGAACACCACATTATTATCTTTTGATTCAAATATGGAAATTGTAGTTTATGAAAATAACATAATAAAACACTATACCGCAACTTATACAATTTTAAGTAGCAGAATTCCGCCTGATACTTTTGAAGAACTGGATGCCGAGATGACTATATTAATAATTGAATATGATGAAAATGGAAATGAAATTCTACATAGACTTTTCTCTGATGACTTTCTGCAGTTATACGTCATAGAAAATGTCAGGTTGGACTCAAACAACAATTGGATAGAGCAAAATGTTTATTGGCATAGAGAGAACGAGATTACTCTGGTAGAGATTTTTACCAGAGTAATTGAATATGTACCCTGAAAATAATACCAGCCAAAACTATCTATAAATACCTGATAATATAATAAATTACATAGACCCAGCTTAGTAAACCGTGCAGTATAGCCCAAAAGATAGATCCCCATGCATTGTAAGAAATTACAATTGCAAGACAGGAGCCAAATGTAATTCCTGACTTAACAGTGCTTTTGACAACCTGTACATTTCCGTATGCCATAAATATCCTCCTTGGAAAACTTTCTTCATTATTGACATATAAGAGGAAAAGTCAACCGCCTGGCATCTGATATTGCTTATATGTTGGAATGGGAATATAATTTTGAGCATGGATAATAAAGATATGTCATCCCTGCTTCCAAACGGGGAGTTTTTCCCTTTTTGGGAAGATGAGACAGATTATAAACATACATTATATGTAAATGGTAAAAACTCCGCTGCAGATGATGCGAATCCGGGTACCATGGAAGAACCACTCAAGACAATTAATGCTGCCGCTAAAATTGCAGAGCCCGGTACAAAAATAATAATATCAGGCGGGGAGTACAGGGAGACTGTAAAACCTGCCAGAGGCGGGAAAGACAATAGATCTATGATATGCTACGAGGCTGCCAAAGGGGAAAGTGTCGTAATAAAGGCTTCGGTTGAGGTGAAGAATTTTAAACCAAGCCTTGGCTGGAATCTTGTAGACAGAAGGGAATTTAAGGAAGCGCCTAAGGGATTAAAAATTTGGGAAATCGAATTAGACCCGGAGGAGTTCAAGGGCTACAACCCCTTTGGCATGACTAACATACTCCACGACTACTGGTTTTTACGTTTTGATATAGCAGATATGACGCCTTACTTAAAAAGACGTGGAGCGGTATTTTCAGATTCCAAACCCCTTAAACAGGTTAATCAGTATAGACTAATGGCCGAAGAAACAGATACCTACTGGGTAGAAGCAAATGGGCAGAAAGTTCATTTTAGACTTAGTAATGATGATGATCCTAAAGATCATTTAATTGAACTAACATGCCGCGAACAGTGTTTTGCGCCTGACCTTCCTTCGCTTAACTATATTAGACTAAAGGGCTTAACCTGTGCCCATGCTGCCACTGGTTCGCCTGTGCCGCAGAGGGGTTCTATTTCAACTAACAGAGGAACTCACTGGATTATTGAAGACTGTACTATAGACTGGTCTAATGCACTGGGCATGAGCCTTACCCAGGAGTGCTGGAATAGAGAACCCGTAGATCGCTCCCAATTGGGTTACCATATAGTTAGGGGAAATATTATCCGGGATTGCGGAGTATGCGGAATTGCCGCCATGGGAAGCACGCATCTTTTGGTGGAGGACAATCACATAGACGGCACTGGCTGGCAGAGGATGGAACTTTCCTGGGAAGCGGGGGGCATAAAGACCCACAATGCCGACAGGGCACTTTTTAGGAGAAACATTATCTCAAGGAGCCTTGGCTGCTCTGCAATATGGCTTGATGTAGAACATTTAAACTGTCGCATAACGGGTAATTTGTTTACCGACTGCATTGATGCCCGTGAATGTGTTTTTATGGAAGCCAATGTAACAGAAGAAAATTTAATTGACAACAACATAATCTGGAATGTGGAAGGCCGTTTTGACAGGACTGCGATTAAAAAACCCCCAGGCTCCGCTCCTTGGTACAGGGAGACAGAAGAGCAGTACGAGAGCTTTAAAAAGGATGTAGAAAATGGCTGGGGCATTTACAGCCTTGGATCAGACAGGCTTAGAATTGTAAATAACCTTATAGGCAAATGCTATAACGCTGGATTTTATAATAAAACAGCCAGCTTTAGAATGGTAGCCCAAAGAGGCAGCACGGACAGGCTTCACAAATTCTTTAACAATATCTTTTACGATTGCGGAGAAGCTGCTATAAAACTGCCCAACAGGCATAACGAGGCCGACGGCAATAGCTATGCAAAAATGCCAAGGCAGGGTGGCTACTTGCGCATAATGCGTCCTATTCCAAGTGTAATCTTAAATTTGCAAGCATGGCAGGAGTTCTACAAACTGGACCTTAACGGCTCTTTAAGTGATATTACCATTGACATAGATACAAAAACTTTTCAGATGACAATAGAAACAGGGATGGAAGCACCAAAAGTTGCAGTTGATCCTAGAGTTATGTCGGACTATTTTTTGGACAACATTGAAGAAGAAGCAAGACCTGCCGGACCTTTAAGCAATCTAAAGCCCGGGAAGCATGTTATTAACATAGACCCAAGAAGGTATAAGAGGAGTTAAAACATGAGAACTGAGCAGGAAATGATGAACCTTATAATGAACTACGCTCAAAGCAACGAAGACATAAGAGTTGTCACCATGGAAGGTTCCAGGCTTAACATACATGCTCCCAAGGACGAATTTCAGGATTATGACATCACTTTCATTATAAAAAACATGGGGAAATACATAAAAGACAAAAGCTGGCTGGACATATTCGGTGAAAGGTTAATGATGCAGGAACCTGAAGGGATGAGTTTGTTTAATGCTCATCTTGGAAACTGGTACAGCTTTTTAATGATATATAGCGACGGTAATAAAATGGATCTTAAACTGGTTCCTCTTGATGAACTTGATTTATACTTTACAAAAAAGGATTCATTAAAGAAAATTTTACTGGACAAAGACAGTCTCTGTCCAACTTTGGCTAAAGAGTCTGACATAGATTATCATGTTAGAAAGCCAAGCAGAGAATTTGTAGATGACAGTGCAAACGAATTCTGGCTTCTCTCTGCCTATGTTACAAAGGGCATATGCCGGGGAGAAACGTTATACGCTATTAAGCATCTGGACTTAATGCAAGCTCAGCTATTAAACATGCTAAGCTGGAAAGTTGGAATAGAAACAGATTTTTCCTTAAGCGTAGGCAAGGAATATAAGTATCTGGATAAATATGTAAGCAAAGAAAGCTGGGGAAAATTAATCAACACTTACAAGAAAGATTCCACAGAATCACTGTGGAGATCATTATTAACATGCTGTGATTTATTCACCGAGACAACAGACTTTGTAACTGCTGCACTAAATTATAAGATACCGGATTACAGCGGAAAAATGATACAATATGTAAAAAGGTATGCACCCAAATGAAAACACCTGAGCTCCTTGCACCCGCAGGATCACCTGAGGCATTGGATGCTGCAATAGCAGAAGGTGCAGATGCAGTCTACCTTGGCCTTAAAGATTTTAATGCCAGAATGCGGAGTGCAAACTTTACATACCCCCAGTTTGAATATCTTCTTAACTCACTGCATAGAATGGGAAAGAAGGTCTATGTTACAGTTAACACCGTTTTTGAACAAAGAGAGGCAGACAGAGTTTTTCAGCTCTTAAAATATCTTGATGAGCTGGGGCCTGACGGCATTATGGTGCAGGACTTTGGCATAGCAAGCATGGCACAGACACATTTTCCTTCTTTAAGACTTTTTGCTTCGACCCAGATGAATGTATCCTCCGCAAAGGGAGCAAACTTGCTTTCGCGTAAGGGCTTTTCGCGAGTGGTACTTGGAAGAGAGCTTTCGCTTAACGAGATAGGTGAAATAAGGGAAAGCACGAATATGGAGCTGGAAGTTTTTATTCATGGCGCTCTATGCATAAGTGTATCCGGTATATGCCTTTTTTCCAGTTTCCTTGGCGGTAAAAGCGCAAACCGCGGCATGTGTACACAGCCCTGCCGTAGGTTTTACACAACTTCTGACAGCGATGAGGGCGGTTATTATTTTAGTCCTTCTGATCTACAGCTTCTTGAGCAGATTCCATCCCTTGCTTCTGCCGGTGTAGATTCTTTTAAAATAGAAGGCAGAATGAAAAGCGCTGAGTATGTGGGCGCAGTTGTTTCTGCTTACAGGCTTGTCATAGACAATCTTGAAGCCGGAGAAGAAAACTTAAAAGAGGCAATGAACTATGCGAAGGCTATAATAAAAAATGATTTTGCAAGGTCAAAAACTGCATATTTAATTAATGGTCTTGATGAAAGCAGCCAGTGGCTTAATCCCATGCAAAGCGGCGGAACAGGTATTGCACTTGGTGATATTATAAGAGTTAAAAACAGCGGTGATGATTTACTTGCTCTTCTCCCCCCGGGACCTATTGCACTCTCTCAGGGTGACTCCATTAGGCTTCATAAGGCAGATGATACTGACAGGGTATCCCACAAAATCACTACAGCAGAAAAAAATACAAAAGGAGAGCAGTGGATCTCCATACCGGAAGACTTCAGCCCCGGAGATTCAGTTTTCCTGATTCAGACAAAATCCATGACCAAGCGTTATACGCCAATAATACCGCGTAACAAGAAAATAGGAGGTTCTTTTCCCGGCAGAGACAGTGCACCACTACCCAAAGCAGAAAATAAAAAGCCCAAGGATACAGCGAAGAACACAAAAAGCAAAAATAATTCTACCCTTCCTAATGGTATTTATGTAATGGTTTCCAGGATAGAAGACCTTTTTATACTGCAATCTTCACGTCCTGAAAAGGTAATCCTAAGTTTAAACAGCAAGATTATTAATCAAATTAATAAAGGTCAGGTACTGCCCTTTAGTCCAAAAGATATAATTATATCGCTTGATTCCTACTTTCCTCAGAATAAAGAAAAAGAAATGGAAGAGGCAATTTCCTTACTGATAAAGAAAGGTTACACTAGTTATGTGCTAAACAACATGGGGCATTTTCCCCTTTTACGTAAAAACGAAGAATTTACAGATGTTAAAATAAAACTAATTGCAGGACCTTGGCTTTATACATTTAACGCATGGGCATGGGATTTTATTTCCCATTGTGGAGCTGATTACTGCATAACACCGCTGGAAAACTCAAGGCAAAACCTGGAAAGGACTTTCCAGGGAAGCGGTGGTAAATCAGCAGGAATTTATTCCCGTAGCAAAGTTTTTATCACTATACTGTCTCAGCCAAGTCTTTTTAGAATGCGGCCGGATTACAGTAGGGTTTATGATTTTAATAGTTTTAACGACAAGAAAAATGATGAGTTTCGAATCTCGTCTATGCAGGAAGGCAGCATAGTTTACCCGGTAACATATTTTTCTATAATTGATAAAATCCCATTTCTAAAAGAAGCAGGCTTTAAC
>Ga0099364_10003173_pt2 | contig 21305 bp, 14 predicted proteins | sample TergutTh196P3_FD_73070 | JGI IMG/M metagenome (GOLD analysis project Ga0099364, IMG submission 73070) | Microcerotermes parvus P3 segment gut microbial communities from Pointe-Noire, Republic of the Congo - Th196 P3 | ecosystem: Host-associated > Arthropoda: Insects > Digestive system > Gut ... | reverse complement strand
GCTGAACATCGACAGCGACTGGAACTATCATATACAAATAGAATGGATACCCGTCCCCGGCTCCGACCATCTGCTCACTTCCAAATACGAAATTATCCGTACACGCAACGATGGGTCAGCCACTGAAATGATTTTAGAACTCGAAGATAACGCGTATATCTACAATCTCCTACAGTCCGGCGATTGGGTTTATTATTTTGAACCGAACATTATGAGTATCTGTAGGGTCAATGTAAACACCAAAGAAACATCAGTAGTTATGGACGATACCCGTGGCGGAGAGGCCTATATAGTAGACGGTGATTACTTGTATTTTGGTCTTCGGCTTGACCCGGACGACTGGCAGCGGACGTTGCATCGCATAAAAACCGACGGCACAGGTCTTATGCGCGTGGGCGACATGATGAATCCAGATACCCTAAACGTGGCGGGGGACTGGGTGTTCAATTATGAACACAACAATATCTACCGCATACGCGCCGACGGCAGCGGAGATGTGATTACCGTTTACGAATGGGGCATGAATAATTAAAAAGGTAACAATATACTATTGGAGGCAACGGTTATGAGTAATGCCAAAAGCAACCGGACGGAAAAAACTATTGATGAAACAAGTATACTTCAGCTTATGGAATTTACTATGTCGGGCAATTCATTTGGTATAAACGTGGCAAAGGTCACGGAAATTATGCGCAATACAGCCATAACTCCCATGACTCTATCGCACCCTTGCATTGACGGTATTTTCAAACCGCGCGACAGGCTCATAACCGTCATCAATCTGCCCAGATATATGGCCCTGCCCGAAAACGAAAACCTCACAGACAATATGTTCATGCTCACGAACTTTGAAAACACAAACGCCGCGTTTGTCGTGCATACGGTTGAGGGTATGCATCGCGTGAAATGGAGCGACGTCGAAAGGCCGTCCTCAATAATTTACGGCGCAAATGACAGCGTTATCACAGGCACTGTAAAAATAGAAGACAGGCTCATAACCATCATTGATTTTGAAAAGGTGCTCTACGATATAAACCCGGAAACCGGCTTGCAAATTTCCGAAGTTGAAAAAATGGGCGCGCGCGAACACAGCCAAAAACCTGTAGTGGTCGTTGAAGACTCCGTTTTTCTTCGCAGAATGTTATTAGAATCGCTCCAAGTTGCCGGCTATGAAAACATATCGGAATTTGATAATGGTCAGGATGCTTGGGACTACTTGGTTAAGTGTCGTGATGAATGTCTTGAAAACATCACGCCTATTGAGAAAAAAGTGTCTATCGTCATCACCGATATAGAAATGCCGAGAATGGACGGCCATCACCTGACTAAATTGATCAAAAACGACAATGTCCTCTCTAAGATACCCGTCCTTGTATTTTCCAGCCTCATTGACGACGCGCAAAAACAGCAAGGGCTCTCCATTGGCGTAAACGCGCACCTCTCCAAGCCGCAAATCGGTATGCTTGTCAGCACGATGGATGAGTATATTTTGTAAGCAGAGCCGTATTCATCAAGCAAAGTTGCTGTATTTGACTCTGCCGACAGTTTTTTCCGGCAATGACCTACTTGCAGCGGCGCAAAATTTCCTCCGCAATCCCATCAGCGTCCAATCCGTACATTTTCATAAGCTCACCTGTCGTTGCCACCGGAGGGGTATTTTGCCCCAGATTGATCGAAACGATACGCACACTTTTTTGAAAAGAATCCGCGTCAAGCGCGAGTAAAGACGCAAGCGAGCCGTGAGCCGCACATTCTTCAACAACAAACAATGTATTTACATTTTTTAGTAATGATGTGATTTCTCCCACGGTAACGTCGTCGAGCCGAGTGAGCTTGATAACGGCGGCGCTTACTCCCCTGTTATCCAACAAATCTGCCGCCCGCAAGGAGTTATGGACAAGCCGCCCATATGTGATAATAGCGACGTCTCTTCCGCTTTTTAGCATCATTGGACGGTACGGCGCGCGGCTTATTGTGGCCGCCTCTGTGCTGTTTTTGGATGTGGCGGCGTTTTTTGCGGAATTTTCGGCGATGCCTGATTTTGCAAAATGTTCCGGGTCACTTCTCGGATAGCGTATCGCCACAGGACCGTCTGTCTCATATATGGCAAACCGGAGCATATCATATACTTCCGAAATATCGGACGGGCACAGTATTTTCATATTTGGCATCTGCAAAAGCATACCCACATCAAGCGTTCCTTGATGGGTTTTTCCGTCGTCGGCCACCAATCCCGCACGGTCTACGGCAAAAATAACCTTTTGACCCGCAAGGCACACATCGTGAAAAAGCATATCATAAGCGCGCTGAAGAAATGTCGAGTATATCGCGCATACAGGTATCATGCCTTGTTTAGCGAGGCCGCCCGCCATTGTTACCGCGTGCCCTTCCGCAATGCCGACGTCAAAAAATCTATCCGGATATTTCTGTGCATATCCGTCAAGACCTGTACCCGATTTCATTGCGGCCGTTATAGCGCATATTTTATTATCTTTCCCGGCAAGCTCCGTAAGAGCCTTGCCAAAGGCTTCCGAAAAAGATTTTGACGCAGTTCCCGCCTGCTCTCCGTTTTTTACGTTAAAACACGACACACCGTGATACTGCTCCGGCTTATCCTCGGCAAACTGATACCCCTTGCCTTTGATCGTGAGCATATGTATCAACACAGGCTTTTTAATTTCCCTCGCCACTTTGAGCAGCCTGCATATCTCTTTGATATTGTGACCGTCCACAGGCCCGAGATAGACAAAACCCATATTTTCAAACATACTTGAGGGCAAGAGAGCTTTTTTGAAGCCTGACTTTATTTTTCTGAAAAACTTAGTAACGCCCTTTCCTATAAGTGGAATCTTTGCGATTGTTTTCCGGTAAACCTTCTTTAGCGACAGATAGTATGGGCGCACGCGAAGATGCGCAAGGTGACGCGCCAATCCTCCGACGTTTTCAGTTATGGACATTTCATTGTCATTGAGTATTACAATGAGCGGCTCTCCGCTTTGACCCGCGTCCGAGAGACCCTCATAGGCGAGCCCTCCCGTGAGTGCCCCGTCGCCGATAAGGGCTATAACCGAGTAGTCTTCTCCGAGCAGCGTTCTCGCCCTTGCCATGCCGAGCGATACGGATACCGAGGTTGAAGCGTGTCCCGATATAAATGCATCATGCCCGCTCTCGCTCGGATCGGGAAATCCAGATACTCCCGTAAGCCTGCGGAGATTTGTAAAATCTTCCCGTCTGCCCGTGAGTATTTTGTGAACATAGCACTGATGGCCTACGTCAAAAATCAGCCTGTCGCGGCTCGTGTCAAATACATTGTGAATGGAGACGGTCAGCTCCACGACTCCGAGGTTTGAAGCGAGGTGCCCGCCTGTCTGCGATATGTTTTTGAGCAGAAAAGCCCGCAAATCGTCACAGAGCGTGTAAAGCTCCGGAATGCTCATTTTCTCAATATCTTTTGGCGAACTGATTGTTTCTAACATATGCATAATTACTCTGCCCATGAGTGCTTGGAAGCGTTTGCAAAAAAGCAACTCTATATACTGTACCGCGCTCCCAATGAATTTCTATATGCGGTATGATACCACACGAGCCTTGTTTGTGCAACAGTAAAAAAGCCTGTGTTTCAGAACCGGCTCGAAATGGTCTGAGATGTAACAAAAACTTACGGCGGGGTCAAGTTATTCAACTAAACCTTTACAAACTATCAGCTTTGATGTAAAATGCAAAAGTGAGTAAGCTGTGCAGCCGCGTGGGATGCGCCCAAAGGTCTCTCACGAGGAAAGTCCGGGCTCCACAGGGCAAGAATAACGGGTAACGCCCGCCGAAGGCGACTTCAGGACAAGTGCAACAGAGATATACCGCCGCAGGCGGCAAACGCCGCTCACGGCAAGGGTGGAAAGGTGAGGTAAGAGCTCACCCGGCGAGAGGAGACTCTTCGCCGCTGTAAACTCTATTCGGAGCAACACCGCGGGAGGACGCAAAGCCGGCCCGGCTGTTCTCAGGAGGTGGCTCGAGCTCATTGGCAACGGTGAGCCTAGATAGATGGCTGCAGACAGGCTTCGGGGCTAACTACCACCCGCTCCGCGGCCTTTCACAGAATCCGGCTTACAGGCTTACTCACAAAACACCACTGATATATAATCAAAACAAAGAGGAGCAAATTATGGGAAATACCTTATATAATGAAGCGCATTTGGACGAGTATGTAGACCTTATCATGCGTCAGGGAATCAACATCACGCCCGGACAGACACTTGTAATAAATTGCCCGGTTGACTGCGCTTTTTTTGCGCGAAAGGCGAGCCTCGCGGCGTATGAAGCGGGAGCGTCAAATGTGTATATCCGCTGGAATGACGATGCGTGTTCACGTATAAAATATCTCATGGCCGACGAAAAAGTTTTTGACGTTTTTCCGCCTTGGGACAAGCTCCAGTTAGATACGCTCTCGCAGGAAGGCGCGGCATTTCTTTCCGTATCGGCGGCAGACCCCGAGGCTTTCAAAGGCGTCAGCCCGGACAGGCTGAGCAGATTTAATATAGCCTCGTCAACCGCCTTAAAAGGATATTTTGAAAAAATCATCACACATGGCGTGAGATGGTGCATCGCCTCGATTCCGTCTGAGGCTTGGGCAAAAAAAGTATTTCCAAAAGCCGCGGACACCGACGAAGCGATGAGTCTCCTCTGGAAAACTATTTTCTCGGCGACAAGGGTCGGCGGAACAGACGGCAAAGCCTGTGAAAAATGGCAGGCTCATGTCGCCCGTCTCAAGGAACGCGCCGCCGCGCTAAATCGCTATCAGTTTGCCGCGCTGCGATATAACAACAGCGCCGGCACGGATTTATATATCGAGCTGCCGCAAAACCACGTTTGGCAGGGCGGCGGCGATATCGCCAAGGATGGCCGCGCTTTTTTGCCGAACATACCGACCGAAGAGATTTTTACGGCGCCCAAGGCAAGCGGCGCAAACGGAACCGTTGTGGGTACCATGCCCAGCATTTTCCGCTCAAACCTCATTGACGGCTTTTCTATCACGTTCAAAGACGGCAAAGTCGTATCATATGACGCTGAAATCGGCAAAGAACATTTGAAAAACATGATTTATGATATACCCGCTATGGATATGCTCGGCGAGATAGCCTTGGTTGATTTCGACTCCCCTATTTCAAACACGGGCATATTGTTTTACAACACGCTCTACGATGAAAACGCGAGCTGCCACCTTGCACTTGGCAGCGCATACCCCGATTGTATCAAAGGCGGCGCCGAAATGACGGAAGACGAGCGCAAAGAAAACGGCATAAATATTTGCGACAGCCATCATGATTTCATGATTGGTTCCGCAGACCTGTCCATAATAGGCATAACGGCGTCCGGCGAAGAGATAGCCGTGTTTTCAAACGGAAACTTCGTTATCTGATCTTGCATGAAGAATTTCGCGATAATTTGCGTTATCCGCGATCAAATCATAAACGCTTATCATTTCACAGGCGACAAATGATGAGTACGCATATTTCGCATATTTGCCACTGTTTGCGTCGCCTGAGAAATGGCGGTTTCCTTTGGCCAGTAAAAAAACAAACAATAAACGGCATCCCGGCGCTAACAACAAAATCCGGCTGACAATGCTTGAGGCCGTCGTCAAGGCGACGCGGATTGGTCTGTGGGACATTACCATAGCAGAAGGCAGCCCGATACACCCGGACAATGTGTTTATATGGTCTGATGAATTTCGGCATATGCTCGGGTTTTCAAGTACAAAGGATTTTCCAAACACCTTTGACGCTTGGGCGTCTCGCCTGCATCCCGATGATTATGACGATGCTTTCAAGGCAGTATCGGAACATCTGGATGATAAGACGGACAAAACTCCGTATGACGTGGAATACAGATTACAAAAAAGAGACGGCAGCTACGGATATTTCCGAGCGTGCGGTCATGCTATCCGCGACAAGCACGGAACCGCTATAAGAGTTGCCGGAGCTATCATGGATATCACCGAAACCAAAAACATTTTGCAAACCACGGAAGAACAGCGGCAGAGCGCGGTTGCCGCCAGTGAAGCAAAAAGCGCGTTTTTAAGCAACATGAGCCACGAGATACGCACGCCTATAAACATGATTATCGGTATGACGTCAATCGGCAAGACAGCACCGGACAGCGAAAAAAAGGACTACGCTTTTGACAAAATAGAAAATGCCTCCCGGCATCTGCTCGGCGTTATCAATGACATTTTGGATATGTCAAAGATCGAGGCCAATAAGCTGGTTTTATCGCCCGTCAGCTTTGAGTTTGAGAAAATGCTAAATAACGTCGTAGGTATTTTTGAAAGCGAAATTGATAACCGGCGGCAAAAGCTGCATATCAGCGTTTCAAAAAACATACCGAGGCTGCTCATCGGAGACGATCAGCGGCTTTCACAGGTTATAGCAAACCTGTTGTCAAATGCTGTAAAATTCACTCCCGAAGGCGGTCAAATCACCTTAAAAGCCATGTTGCTGTCATCAAAAGAAGACGTTTGCCGCCTCAAAATCAGCGTCTCCGACACAGGAATCGGTATAACCGAAGATCAGAAAGACAACCTGTTTGAGTCTTTCACACAGGCCAAAGCAGGCATCTCACGCACTTTCGGCGGTACGGGGCTCGGTCTTTCCATATCAAAGCGAATAGTGGATTTAATGGACGGAAGCATACGGGCAGATTCGAAATACGGGAAAGGGTCAACATTTACATTTACAGTGGCTTTACTGCGCGGCTCGCCCTCTTCCGATGCCTGTGCGGGCAAACTTTCCGGCAAAATGGTTGCTGATGACCTTTTGCGCACGGATTTTTCGGGACACACCATTCTTGTCGTTGAAGATATTGACATTAACCGTGAAATTATGCATTCAATGCTAAGTTCCTTTAACCTCACCGTTGAATACGCCGAAAACGGCGCCGCCGCAATTGATTTATTCACCGAGTCTCCCGATAAGTATGACGTTATTTTTATGGATATACATATGCCCGTTATGGATGGGCTGTCCGCCACGCGCCGCATACGCGAGCTTGATATCCCAAACGCAAGCTCTGTTCCGATAATCGCAATGACGGCGAATGTTTTCCGCGAGGATATAGACGAGTGCCTTAAAGCCGGCATGAACAGTCACATAGGCAAACCCATCAACGCCGACGATGTGGTGATGAAGCTAAACTACTATTTGACCTGACCTGTTTTGGTCTTGTAAGCATTGCCGCAATAATTTTACATTTTTTTAGCGGGCATCTGTGGCAATCCGCAAAGATGCGTGAAAGGTACAAGGTATGATTGGCAAACTCTTTTCAAAGGTTTTCGGAACATATAACGAGCGCGAGCTTAAAGCTCTCGAACCGATAGTGATAAAAATAGAAGCTCTCGAAGAGGAGTACCGCAATTTATCCGACGATGCTCTCCGGGCAAAAACCGCCGAGTTTAAGAAAAGGCTTGACGAGGGCGCGACTTTTGACGATATTTTGCCGGAGGCTTTTGCGGCGTCCCGAGAAGCCTCCGACAGGGTGCTTGGTATGCGTCCTTTTCGCGTGCAGCTAATAGGCGGGATCGTTTTGCATCAAGGCCGTATCTCCGAAATGAAAACAGGCGAAGGCAAAACGCTTGTCGCGGTCATGCCCGCGTATCTAAATGCCCTCTCGGGAAATGGCGTGCATATAGTCACCGTCAATGACTATTTAGCAAAACGCGACAGCGAATGGATGGGCAAGGTGCACCGTTTCTTGGGTCTCTCCGTCGGCCTTATCGTTCACGGCCTCACAAACGACGAAAGACGCCGCGCTTACGCCTCCGATATAACCTATGGCACTAACAACGAGCTCGGATTTGATTATCTGCGTGACAATATGGCGCTTTACAAACGGGATATGGTGCAGCGCGGCCATGTTTTTGCCATAGTTGACGAGGTTGACTCCATTCTTGTAGACGAAGCCCGCACTCCGCTTATTATTTCCGGTCAGGGGGACGAGTCTACAGAGCTTTACACCAAGGTCAACGATTTTGTTTCACGCCTGAAAAAGACAGTATACGCTTCCATTGACGAAAAATCGCAGGAAGATGAAACTCTGGAGTCCGATTATGTGGTAGACGAAAAATCAAAGACGGCCACTCTCACCGCGCGGGGTATTCAAAAAGCCGAGAAGCAATTTAACCTTGAAAATCTTGCCGACCTTGAAAACAGCACATTGTCTCATCATATAAATCAGGCGCTCAAAGCATATGGGACGATGCACCGTGATATTGATTATGTCGTCAAAGACGGCGAAGTCATCATAGTTGACGAATTTACCGGACGCCTTATGCTTGGCAGGCGTTATTCGGAAGGGCTGCATCAAGCTATTGAAGCCAAAGAACGTGTTGAGGTGGCGCGCGAAAGCAAAACCCTTGCGACGATCACCTTCCAAAATTATTTTCGCCTCTATGCAAAGCTCTCCGGCATGACCGGCACTGCCCTCACGGAGGCCGAAGAGTTTGGCGCGATATACAAATTGGATATTATTGAGATTCCAACCAACAAACCGTTGATACGCATTGACAATCCCGACGTTATATACAAAAATGAAAACGGTAAATATAAGGCGATTGTCGGGCAGATCGAAGAATGTAACAAAAAAGGCCAGCCGGTGCTTGTCGGCACGGTTTCTATCGAAAAAAGCGAGCTTTTGTCCATGCAGCTAAAAAAGCGCGGCATCGCTCACAATGTGCTAAACGCGAAGCAGCACGAGAAAGAAGCCGAAATCGTCGCGCAGGCCGGTAAGGTCGGTGCGGTCACAATCGCGACTAATATGGCAGGGCGCGGCACGGACATAGTTCTTGGCGGCAACCCCGAATATTTGGCGAAAAACGATATGAAAAAAGCCGGATTTTCCGAAGAAGCTATCAACGAAGCGACCGGATTTGCCGAGACCGATGATGAAGAAATCATTGCCGCCCGCAAGCTGTTTACCGAAAAACTTGACTTGCACCGCGCCGTCACCATGAAAGAAGCCGACAAAGTTCGCAGCTCGGGAGGCTTGTTCATTCTCGGCACCGAGCGTCATGAGGCAAGGCGTATAGACAATCAGCTTCGCGGACGCGCCGGACGGCAGGGCGACCCCGGCGAAACGAGATTCTACATCGCGCTCACCGACGATATTATGCGGCTTTTCGGGTCAGAACGCATTATGGGCATGATGGAAATGCTCGGGCTTGAAGAAGATATGCCTATTGAGCGTAAAATGCTTTCCAACGCGATAGAATCCGCGCAGCGCAGGGTTGAAAGCCGCAATTTCCAAATGCGCAAGAACGTGCTTGAATATGACGACGTCATGAATAAGCAGCGCACGATCGTTTATGACCAACGCCGCAAAGTCCTTGACGGTGAAGATATAACCGGCAATATTCAAACGATGATTTCTGAAACGGTTGAATCCGCCGTCAATTTGGGATTTAAGGGCGGGGATCATATTGACGAACGCTCCCGTTTATCAGAAATATTGCTGCCGCTCGAGGCGCTGTTTTTACAAAAATACGAGATCAAAATGCCCGCTAACGGCTTTAGCAAAACCGAGCTTGAAGATTTGCTCATGGAAAAAGCCGCCGCCGCTTATGCCGCCAGAGAAAATGAATTTGGCTGCGCCCCCGGCACAACCACCCCGCTCATGCGCGAGCTCGAGCGTGTTATTATGCTGCGCGTCGTAGATGAGTTTTGGATGGAGCATATTGACGCGATGGAGAGCCTGCGCGACAGCGTGCGCCTGCGAGCGTACGCCCAAACCAATCCCGTAGATGAGTATAAACGCGAAGGCTTTGATATGTTTGAGGAAATGATCGGCGGCATAAAGGACGAGGTCGTCCGCAGGATATTTACCGTGCGCATCAAAACAAACCAGTCCATGCAGCGGCGCGGCGTGGGCGGGAATATCAGAGTCGGCGCGCAAAATCCATTTGCCGCATCCGGCGCGTCCGGCCACGCGGCAAGGCGCACCGCCCAAGGCGGCGGAACTCAAGGCGACGGGGCGGCTCGGAGTCAGCCGATACGCGGCGCGCAAAAGATTGGACGAAACGATCCTTGTCCGTGCGGCAAAAAACGACCCAATGGTTTGCACATGAAGTACAAAGATTGCTGCGGCAGAAATGCGTAGAAGAAATATAAAGTGAGTTGAAATGATTTTTTCCGAGATTACCGATAAAGGTTTAACATATCTGACCGCGCCAAATATATCGGCAAGCCATGCTTTTACCACGCGCTGCGCTCTGTTTGAAGAAAAATCAAAAAGCTCCGATATGCGGATGCTTTGCGGCATATTCGGGCTTCATGCCGATAATTTTGTCTATTCGCATCAAGTCCACGGTCACATCATTCGGGTTATCACTAAAAAAGACAAAGCCGTCAAAGAAGCCGCAAATCCGCCGGATGGCGATGGGCTCGTCACCCAAATACCCGGTATTGCGCTGACGGTATTTTCCGCCGACTGCGTGCCTATACTCTTGCATGACCCTGTAAAACACGTAGTTGCTGCCGTTCATGCCGGTTGGCGAGGCACCTCTTTAAACATAGCACAGGCGGCGGTTCATATAATGCAAAGCGAGTTTGGCTCTTTGGCCTCCGACGTGCAGGCGGCAATCGGCCCGTCTATCTCTAAATGCTGTTTTGAAACAAATGAAGACGTAAAAACAGCTCTTTATAAAGCGCTCGGCAGCTCCGGCGATTTATGCGTGTCGGCAAGCGGCGGCAAATATTTAATTGACCTCAAAAAAGCCAACCGCCTTATGCTCTCTATGGCAGGCGTGGAGAATATTTCAATATCCGGCGACTGTACCGTGTGCACGGACGACAAATACTGGTCTCACAGAAAACACGGTTCTTCGAGAGGCAGCCAAGCCGCCATGATATGGCTGTGAACCGTATTATATACAAACATACAAGCGTATGAGGTAAAGACCTATGCCGCGAAAAAAGCTCATATTTTTTATACTGATTTTTTGCCTGCTCTTACAGGGATGCTGGCTTTCAAATATGCCCGTCTATGTCCCCCCGAGCGTACCGACCCCTCCGATACTTGACGACCCTCCGCTCATTATCGAGCAAACGCCCACCGCCGCCCCTTCCGCTCGCGGTATGTTTATAATCAGGTATGAGCCTGCCAACACATTAAACCCGATATTGGCTCTAAACAGAGATAATATTTCAATCACATCGCTCATGTATGAGAGCTTGTTTGTTTTGGACGAAAACTTGACTGCCGCGCCGCTTTTGTGCGAGTCTTGGGAAAGCGAAGATAATATCACGTTTATATTTACGATATTTCCCGATATAGCCATGCATAACGGAGATACCCTTACCGCCTCTGATGTCGCCTATTCTATCAGACAGGCCAGACAGAGGGGGCGTCACAGAAATAAACTGCGTTCCGTCGCGAGCGTAAATGTTGTTGATGATCTCACCTTAACCATCACCCTCGACGCCCCCAACGCGCGGTTTATCCGCTTGCTTGATACGCCCATTATCAAAGCCGATACGATGGACGACCCAATCCCGCCGGGCACCGGCCCATTTACCTTCCCAAACCCCGACAGCTTGCGCCTTGCGCGTTTTTCCGGTCATCGCAACTATTTAAATATGCCGCTGCCCACAGTTTATCTGCGCGTAGCATCCGACAGCGATATTACGGAATTGTTTGACCAAGGCGGCCTAAGCCTCTTGTGGGACGACCCGACGAGCGCCATTGACATAAGAATAAACCGTGACCACGAACCGCGCTACTACAACACAACTTCCTTGCATTTTTTGGGTTTTAACTCATCTTCCATGCCTCTTTGGAACCCGGACGTGCGCCGCGCCATTGGCTGCGCTATTGAGCGCCAGTATATTGTCGAAAACATTATGAACGTACCGCGCCCAAATCAGACAGTCGCGGCAAATGTGGCGATCTCGCCTGTTTTTGATATGTACGACGCGAACTGGGAGCCGCGCACCGACCCGCTCTCGGAAATGGCCGCGCTGCTCGACCGCGCGGGTGTTGACGATTACGATCAAGACGGCTTGCTTGAACTGTATGACGGCTGGTTAGGCACTAAATTCACACTAAACTTCATAGTAAACATTGAAAACACCCATAAGGTTGCCGCCGCCGAGCATATAGCCGATAGCCTGCGTCAGGTTGGCTTCAACATTGATCTTCGCTTAATGCCGTGGGACGACTTCATGAGGGCACTGCGGGACGGTAAGTTTGATTTGTATTATGGTGAAGTGCAATTGGGCGCGGATTTTGATTTTTCACCCTTGCTTATCCCCGATACGATAGTCGCGGGAGATTCATTAAATTACGGCGGGACGGCAAACAACTCATACAGGTCATACGTTCAAAACTTCTTAGCGGCGGAAACATGGGATGAAGTGAACATCGCGGGAAAAGAACTTTGCGATGAAATACGCATGAACGCTCCATTTATACCAATCCTATACAAACGTCACGCGATTTACTCCCCCATCGGCGTTATTTCCGGCGCAAAACCGTCCGAATCCGGAGTATTTAACAACTTTCAGGATTGGACTATTGATTTACACAGCCTAACGTAGTAATCTATAGGTAACATATTTTGCGGAGGATTTTAATTATGACAGACAAAAGAATACTCGAAATGGCCGTGGAAGCAATGGAGAACTCTTACGCACCTTATTCTCTGACTAAGATAGGGGCGACGGTCGAATGTGATGACGGCTCTGTTTTCACCGGATGCGTGATTGAAAATGTCGCGATAGGGTCTACGATTTGCGCCGAAGCCGCGGCGATTGCGGCGGCAATATCAGCCGGGCATCGCGGCTTTAAGCGTATCGGCATTATCGCCGAGGGCGATGTTTATCGTCTGCCATGCGGAAATTGCCGCCAACTTCTAAATGAGTTTTCCCCGCAAGTCGAAGTGCTTTGCGCGCGCGCCAGCGATGGCCGCTTTGTGAGCTACCCTCTTTCGGCTCTTCTTCCCCTTCCGTTGGTGTCAGCGAGCGGCGACTGATACCAAAACCGCTCTTTTTGCATTATCTGCCATTTAGCGGCACTTTATGTCTAAAACGCGCCATAAAATAAAAGTTACAATCTTGCGATTATTTCCTTTACTCTTTACAATTATTTGTTATAATAGTAAAAACAGATTATAAAACAGATAATGAAATGGAGGGTGTATGTGACTTGGACGGTTACACAAGGAAATTTGACGTCATAAACGGCGAGAGCAATACTCGTGAAATTCTTACCGTAGTTTATGATTCGCTCCGGCAAAAGGGTTATAATCCGGTAAATCAGATCGTCGGCTATATCTTGTCCGAAGACCCTACTTATGTCACAAACTACAACAACGCTCGCGCCCTTATATGCAGGCTTGACAGAGACGAGCTGCTCTCCGAGCTGGTTTCATACTACTTGAATAATTAAGGGGCTGGGCTGTTAAGGGCTTTTTCAGCGTTTTATCGGCAGCTTTGTGCGCAGCGACTTTTCCTGCCTGAAATATGCCCCGGCTATCGCCGGCGCGGCCGGAATCGAAGCAAGCTCTCCAACACCCTTGGTGCCGTAAGCAGGCTTTGATTTATCGGCCTGTTTTTTTATGAACCTGACTTCAATTTCAGGGACAGCCGCGGCGCGTGTGAGCCCGAGCGTTCCATATTTCGCTGTTGGCACGCAGCCTTCCAACGGAAAGTCTTCCGTCAAGGCATAGCCCAGTCCCATTACTATACCCCCCTCTACTTGCCCCTCTGCCGCTTTTGGATTTACCACGGTTCCGACATCGCAAGCCTCCGTCACCTTTAGCAATTTGCCGTGCTCGTCAAGCTCTGCCACTCCCGCCGCGTATCCGTATGCAACATGGCTTAACGGATTTTGTTTATCACAGCCTATGGGGTCGGTTTTGGGATCGTACTTACCGTAAAATTCGCGTCCTTCGAGCTTTGATAACACGGACGGCGGAAAAAGATGGTTTTTATTTGGCGTAAATGGCGGATTTTCATTTTGACATTTTTGTTTTATTTCATCGAGCAGCTTGTCTGCGGCGGCGACCGCCGCCTGACCCGAAAACAAGGTTTGCCTCGATGCCGTCGTAGTGCCCGAATCCGGAGTGTGCGCCGTGTCGGGGGCTTGCACAATTATCATATCGGCACATATATCTATCACCTCGCTGATAGTTTCATAAGCCATTTGTTTCAGCACGGTCGCCACCCCCTGCCCGATACATGCCGCGCTCGAATATAGATGGATTTTTCCGTTTTTGACTATTATTTTGCACCTGCCTGTATCGGGTATGCCAACGCCCAAGCCCGAATTTTTGAAGGCGCACGCTATACCTGTGCGCGGCGACGCTTCAAATGCGTCTTTTACCGCAAGCAAGCACTCTATAAGTTCCGTACTGTCATCGGCTATTTGCCCGTTTGGAAGCTCCTGCCCCTTTTGTATGGCGTTTATATATCGTATCTCCCAAGGTGAAATACCTATTTTTGACGCAAGCTCGTTTAAGTTGCTCTCCATTGCAAAGCATGATTGAGACACGCCAAATCCGCGAAATGCCCCCGCGGGCGGATTATTTGTGTATACGGCTATGCCTTTGATGTCAATTTTTTGAAAATTATACGGGCCTCCCGCATGAGTACATGCCCTTTGCAAAACAGGCCCTCCGAGGCTTGCGTATGCTCCCGTATCGGATATGATTTGCGCCTTGACCGCCGTTATTTTCCCATGTTCATCACATGCCGTCGTGATGTCAATTTCCATCGCGTGGCGTTTCGGGTGCACCAATATGCTTTCCGCGCGGGAAAACTTCACTTTCACGGGTTTTTTCACAAGCCATGCCGCCAGAGCAGCGTGATGCTGCACGCTCATATCTTCTTTTCCGCCAAAACCGCCGCCCACAAGCATAGAGCGTACACGTATGCTCTCGGGCGGTATGCCGAGAAGTCCGCTTATTTCCCTTTGTTCGTCATATACGCTTTGCCCTCCGGTATACACTGTAAGCCCTACGGGTATGTCAGAGTGAAAATCGCCGGGTTTGCCGCTGCCATCGCCCTCTTTTTTCATCTCGGGTATGGCAATCGCACATTCAGGCTCCATAAACGCGTGTTCCGTAAACGGCAATGAATAGTGATTTGATACTACATATTTTGCCGAGTCTATCATGGCGTCGGCATTTCCGCGTTTTAACCGCTGCTCACAAAGTATGTTGCCGTTTTCATGTATCTTTGGGGCATCTTCTCTCATTGACTCTGCCGGCGATGTAAGCGGCGTTAATTCTTCATACTCTACTTTTATCAAAGAGAGCACCGTATCTAAGTTTTCTTTCGAGTTTGTGACCGCAAGGGCGACGGCGTCTCCGGCATACCGGGTAATATCCCCCTGTGCTATCAAGGCATCCCAGTCTTTCACAATGTGGCCGCACTTTATATTTCCGGGTATGTCCGCCGCTGTTATGACCTTTATGCAATCCGGGTGCTTCTCGGCTTTTTTGACGTCTATTGACAGTATGCGCGCCCTCGGGTATTTGCTGCGGAGCGCCTTTGCGTACACCATGCCAACAACCGCCATGTCGTCTGTATATTTCCCCGTGCCGAGCGTCTTTATGTCGGCATCCTCGCGCAATATGCCCTCTCCGAGATTAGCGCTTTTGGAAACATTTTTTGGTATTTGTTTTCCCGTGCGCATAAACTCCGCCGCCAAAGCTATGGCGTCTATTATTTTTACATATCCCGTACAGCGGCAAATATTGGGATTTATCGCTTTTTTTATATCCCCTCGCGTAGGGGCATTATTATTATCTATCAAGGCTTTTGCGCTGATCACCATGCCCGGTATGCAAAAGCCGCACTGTACCGCGCCGGTCACGGCAAAGCAGTGGGCATAGACCTTCTTTTCTCTATCGGAGAGACCTTCAACCGTAAGGATATGCTTATTTTCGAGAGCATCCGTCCTTATAAGGCACGCTCTCTTTGGCTTTCCGTCAATGAGCACCATGCACGTACCGCACGCCCCTTCTCCGCAGCCTTCTTTGACGGACGTAAGCGACATATCATCGCGCAAAAAATCTATAAGCCTTTTGTTCCCGTCATAGCGGGCGACGACGGCGTTGTTTACCATAAACTCCATCTGTCAAAAACTCCTTAGTTAATTTTGCTAAAGTCCTCAAATGTGTCAAAATCCGTAAAATGCTCCGGCATATCCGGCAAATATTCTACGGACGCCCCCGTATGAGCGTCGCGTATCGCCCTTCCTCCCGCATCGCCCCTGAGCGATAATAAATCGCCGCGAAATATAGCGGGAAACAGCGTTGGCGTGGTTGGTTTGCCGTCTGTCACCGGATAAATTATTTTGGCCGGATGGCGTTTTGATAAGTGGAGCATGGGGGTAATGTCGCTTGCCCTCAGCCGTGGCTGGTCGGCTGTGAGAAAAAGCAAATGCGTACCCGTAGAACGCTCCGTACCTATCCGCACGCTGCCGCTTTGCCCTTCCTGCGGCCTGTGGTTTATGATCGGCATAACACTTTGCGGCAGCGAAATTTCACAAAGCCTCTTTTGAGATGTCACAAGAATCATCTCGTCGGCGTGAATATCACAGAGCAAATCAACCGCGCTTTGAATGAGCGTCTTTCCTTTATATAGCATAAGCAGCTTGTCAGTGCCCATTCGGCGTGACAGCCCTGCGGCCAAAAGAATTGCCGTCAGTTTCATAGGGTGCGCGGCATTTTGCGATCGCCGGCAAGTTTATGCAATACCGTGTCCGGGTTTTGGGTCTTGGCCAAAAATATCATCGCGGCGATAATATACGGTTTAAACCCGGCTTCTTTATAGAGCAGCTCTCTGTAGCGGTCAAACACCGATGCCTCAACCTCGCCTTCCTTGCAGCTTACGCCCGTTATATCGGCAGGCAGGCAGTGCATATATAACGCTTCGCCGCCTTTTGTCGTTTTCATCAGCTCTTCGGTACATGTCCATTCCTTGTATTTTGCGTTATGCTCGAGCAGTTCTTTTTCGAGGGCTTTTATGCCTTTTTCGTCATTATCTTCATACAATTTAGTCCTCTTTTCCATTGCCTCATACGGAGCCCAGCTTTTTGGATATACAATGTCGGCGCTCGCAAAAGCCTCTTGCATATCACTTGTAACCGTAAAATTGCCGCCGCTCTTTTGCGCGTTTTGCCCGGCGACGGAGAGCGTTTCGCTCATTACCTCATACCCCTTGGGATGCGCAAGGCAAACATCCATGCCAAAGCGCGTCATAAGGCCGATAACGCCTTGCGGTACCGACAGCGGTTTGCCGTATGAGGGCGAATATGCCCATGACATGGCTATTTTTTTGCCTTTAAGATTTTGGACTCCCCCAAAATGATGAATTATATGCAGCATATCCGCCATAGACTGCGTGGGGTGGTCAATGTCGCATTGGAGATTGACGAGCGCGGGACGCTGCTCGAGCACTCCGTCACTTTTGCCTTGCTCCACCGCCTGTGCCACCTGACGCATATATGCGTTGCCCTTGCCGATATACATATCGTCTCTGATTCCTATGACATCCGCCATGAATGAAATCATGTTCGCGGTTTCCCGCACGGTTTCACCGTGCGCGATTTGACTTTTCTCCTCATCAAGGTCTTGCACCGTCAGGCCGAGAAAATTGGCCGCCGAAGCAAACGAAAAGCGCGTTCTCGTAGAATTGTCACGAAAAAGGCTGACGGCAAGCCCGCTGTCAAAAATTCTGGCGGAAACATTGTTTTCCCTAAGATGCCTTAACGCGTCGGCAACGGTAAAAACGGCCAAAAGCTCATCTTTGGTTTTCTCCCATGTAAGTAAAAAATCATTTTCATACATATTCTTAGTGTCGAGTTTTATCAGTTTATTGATATACTTGTAAATATTTAGTTCCATATCCTCTTTCTCCTATTCACAATAAATTGCCGGTAACGCCGCGTATACTGCCGCCGCCGTCACCAAGTCTTGTTTCCATGTAATTTCATCGGGCGCGTGTGCCTGAGCTTCGGCGCCGGGTCCAAAGCCTATGCAGGGTATGCCGTTGCGCCCCATTATCGTGACGCCGTTTGTGGAAAATGTCCATTTATCCGTAAGGGGACGTTTTCTTCTCGCATCAAGAGTATCCACCGCGCCCACGCGCTGATTTCCATACAGTCCCTTATAGGCTTTTTCCATTGCTTTTGTCACTTTGTGATCTTCCGAAATGACCCAAGTCGGAAAATAGCACTCGATCGGATACACACAGCCTGAATATGAGGGTTTATCATACTCATACATGCTTACCTTTACGTCATCGCCGTATTTTATGACATTTGGCAGTTTTCTTATCTCTTCAAGGCAGCTTTCCCATGTCTCCCCTGCCGTCATACGGCGATCTAACGATACCGAGCATGAGTCCGCAACGGCACATCTGCTGGGCGAGCTGAAAAATATTTCACTGGCGGTTATCGTGCCGCGCCCCAAAAAGTTTGCTTCTTTCCACAGCGGGTTATATCTCCGGTCGAGCATTTTTACCAGCCCTTTGACTTTCGAGCTGTCGGCATCGTTTTCATTGAGGCCGCGTACATCCTGCAATATATCCGCCATCTTATAGATTGCGTTGTCTCCGCGTTCCGGTGCGCTGCCATGGCATGAAACGCCTTTGACATCTACGCGTATTTCCATGCGTCCGCGCTGGCCTCTGTATATGCCTCCGTCTGTCGGCTCTGTTATAACGACAAATTCCGGCCTAATGCCGCCTTCGTTTATAATAAACTGCCAGCACAGTCCGTCGCAGTCTTCTTCCTGCACGGTAGCCGTAACCAATACGATATATTTATCGCTTAATAAATTCAAATCTTTCATGATTTTCGCGCCATATATCGCGCTGACAATGCCGCCTTGCTGATCGGATGCCCCGCGCCCGCCGATTTTTTCATCGTCTTCAAATCCAATCAGCGGATCAAATGTCCAGTTATCAACATTGCCGACTCCTACGTTATCTATATGCCCGTCATAAGCAATGAGCGTCCTGCCCGCATCAATTTTGCCGTCGCCGCTCATGTAGCCCAGCAAATTGCCCATTTTGTCAATCACGACCTTGCTAAACCCGAGCTTTCGCATTTCCTCCGCCGCGCGCTCTATTTTCTCTTTCTCGCCGCAGCTTTCGCCGGGAAATTTTATGAGCTCCCGCAACAGCTTTGTCATATCTTCCTTATAATGCTCCGCCCGAGCCTTTACCGCTTCATAATCCATAACTATCAAATCCTTTCCGGCTCAAAAGCAGAAATTTTGCGCATATGGTCTTTTTGAGCCTGAAAGACCATAACCTTACTGTTAAGCATCCACAATTTTTTTATAATGCTCGGGGTCTGTATCCCCCTCCGTGCTAAATACCAATATTTGAGACCGCGAATCTATTTTTGCTTTTTCCCTAAGCTCCGCCAACCCGTCACTTTCGAGCAGTTGCAGCAAAAATCCCATCCCGGACGCCCCGGACTCGCCGGACACGACCGCCGCGTCAGTCCCCATCGGCTTTGCGAGCGTCCTCATGGCATATTTCGTGTGCTCGTCTCCTATCGCCGTAAAGTAATCGCTTTTATTTTTAATGATCTCCCACGCGATTGTACTCGGCTCTCCGCAAGCTAAGCCTGCCATGATCGTTTTCATATCTCCACCGACGCTCACGGGTTTTCCGTCAGAGCGCTCTGCCGAGCGATAATAGCAGTCGGCAACATGCGGCTCTACGACAAATGATATTGGAGGGCTGGCGGGATAATAGTTTGAAATAAGAGCCTGCGCCGAGCCTGCAAATGCCCCTACTCCCGCCTGTATCACAAAGTGCGTGGGCGCTATGCCAAACGCGTCAAGCTGGCGGCACGCCTCAAGCGCCATTACCGCATATCCTTGCATTATCCATCCGGGTATATCTTCATAACCCTCCCACGCCGTATCTTGAACAATAACGCTGTTTGGCGTCTTATTTGCCAAATCTCTGACATATCGGATCGTGTCGTCATAATTAAGCTCCGATATAGCTCCTTTAGCTCCCTCTTTGAGGATATGATCGAGCCGCGCTTGGGGACAGCCTTTGTTCATATATATTACGGCTTTTTGCCCCAGCTCTCTTGCCGCCCACGCCACGGCGCGTCCGTGATTGCCGTCCGTGGCCGCGTAGAATGTAAATTCGCCGAGCTTTGCGGCGGCCTGCGGCAGCGTGGCATAATCCAATTCCCAAACGGAGCGTCCGAGCCTTTTTGCTATGTATGCCGCTATCGCATAGGTACAGCCCAGCGCTTTAAATGAGTTTAGCCCAAAACGGTATGACTCGTCCTTGACAAATATACCGCCGACATTTAGCTTATCCGCCAAGTTTTGGAGCTTCACAAGGGGCGTTACCGCATATTGCGGAAAACTTTTGTGAAATTTTTGAATTTTCCCGACCGTATCAACATCCATATCCATAGGCGAAACGCCGTCTGTGCAGTCAGGTTGTTTTATATTGTTTTTGATCCATCTAACCATAAATACCCCATCTAACTGACGCCTACATGCCGCCAAAACTAAACTCCCGCGTCCCGCAATCCCACCGCTTTGTTAAATTCCAATATCAGCTCATCAATTTGCTTAACTTGCGAGCGTACTCCCTTAAAATTTTTCTCTTGATTATACCAAAGCTCGTTTAGCTGATCCGCAGTTTTCCCCTGCTGCTCTACCCATGTGTAGTATTTGAGGTTGTGTATTCGTTTGCGGTCAAACTCCGTAAGCTCAAGTAAATTGTCCGTGCTTTGCGCGAGAATACTTTTTGAATAATCCTCGGCGGCTCTTATGTGCGTATACCTGCCATCCTCACGGTTTAACTCCTCAAGCCGTGATTTGTACATTTCCACAGAGTCTGTGAGTATGGTTGCAACGACATCATTTTTCCCAAGCTCATAGTGCTTTGCGAATTTAATCGCGCAAAGCATATTGGCTATCCCCGAAATACCCATGAGCGACAGATTATCCGCGTCCTCATCGCTCATGCCAATATCCCCTGTGAGAAACTCTCTTCCGCCGGATTCGTTAAACAGCCTCAAAAGCGCAATGGCGTCGTTATCGTCAATAGCTATTGCCATATCGGTATTTTTTACATTATGTACCCACGGTATATGCTTGTCCCCTACTCCCTCTATCCTGTGATCTCCAAAGCCGTTATTTAGTATCGTCGGGCATTGTAAAGCCTCGCCGACGGCGATCTTGCAGCCGGGATATGTCTCTTTCAGATAATCTCCCGCCCCAAGCGACCCCGCCGATCCCGACATTATGGAAATACCGGCAAGGCGGG
>Ga0099364_10004425_pt1 | contig 21307 bp, 12 predicted proteins | sample TergutTh196P3_FD_73070 | JGI IMG/M metagenome (GOLD analysis project Ga0099364, IMG submission 73070) | Microcerotermes parvus P3 segment gut microbial communities from Pointe-Noire, Republic of the Congo - Th196 P3 | ecosystem: Host-associated > Arthropoda: Insects > Digestive system > Gut ... | reverse complement strand
TACGTTAAACATTTCGGCTACTTCGCTGATACTGTAATAAAGTTTTGAAGTTTTGTCAGTCATCAACTAATTATTAATAATCATCTTCGTCATAGATTTGTTCGTTCCAGTCTTCAAACATTTCATTGCTATTATTAGCTTGTTCCAAAAACTGAAAATATTCTTCGTCTGAAAGGTCAAAATAAAAATAGAAAGATGGGTCTACCTGTCTTCTGTAGCCGTTTTTATGAACTTCGTAGTGTACGTGCGGCGCCTGCGACAGTCCCGTACTTCCTACGTGTCCTATTACTTGTCCGCGCTTCACTTCTTCTCCTATTTCTACAACTGCCCTGCTTCTCATGTGTGCGTACAGGGTGTGGTACCCCACTATTCCGTGGTCAATAACTACATACCATCCGTAACCTCTGTTAAACTCGGACACTACCACGGTTCCATCGCCGGTTGCATGTATAGGAGTTCCTATTTTTGCCGAAAAGTCCATGCCCATGTGCGGTCTTCTGTAGCCGAGCAAAGGATGCAAACGAAATAAATTAAAGCCTGAGGTATTTACTATGTCTCTTCTTGCTATTGGCAATATTGCAGGACGGGATTGGGTCATCTGTTCGTTTTGTATTGCCTTCTCTATAAGTTCATCGTATGAAAGCGATTGTATGTATAGCTGGTTTAATATTCTGTGCGAGTGTCTTGTGGCAGATATCATCATGTTCGAATTTTCAAATCCTTCCAATGGTACATACCGGTTTACGCCACCAAACCCTGCTTGCCTTATTGAAGCCGGAATAGGCTCGGATTCGAGTACTGTTCTGTAGATATTGTCATCACGTTTTTGTATATCGGCGAGCATCAGGTCTATATCGTTAAGTTCCTGTATTAACATCTGATAATCAAACTTTAGCGCCGCAATTCTGTTGCTCATGGTGCGCTCTTTTGGGGTCTCAAAAAAGTATGAATATGCTAGAAAATAAGCGACAGTAATAAATATGCTGGCGGCTAACATGTAACTCCATTTTATGAGTCTTTCTTTTATGGTTATGGTTATTACGTCATAACTCAAAGTTTCTGGATTATAACGATATTTTACTTTTGCCATATTTCAAATTTTTATTATTAATTGATTCTAAATTGCTTTTAATATTTTGTTTTTAATCAAACGTTCTCCCCAGATTAGATAAGTCCCTTATGCGTGTGAAGGCTGCCGGGCTCAGTTCTCCAAAAAAATAATTTACGGGGTCAACCGGTTTATCATTTCTACGTATTTCGTAGTGCAGGTGGGGCGCTGTAGACATTCCTGAGTTTCCTACAGTTCCTATTTTATCGCCCCGTTTAACCCTTTGTCCGGTTCTCACGTTTACGCCGTCCAAGTGTGCATAGACGGTTTTATACCCGTTTTTATGGTCTATTATGACTACTAATCCTTGGGCTCCACTGACGGATGCTTTTATTATTTCGCCGTCGGCTGTAGCGCGAATCGGCGTGCCAACCGGAGCTGTAAAATCTATTCCGTAATGAAATCTTTGGGAACGGTATATCGGATGTATTCTCATTCCAAAACCTGCTGCAGTGTATGCAAGCCCGTCATTTTCAATAGGTTGTATTGATGGAATGTATAGTAATTGGTTCGATTTTTCTTGTACTGCAAATTTTAGTTCATTCATCCTCAGCGTTTGATATTGTTGCTGGTTTAGCAAATCGCCAATTCTTCTCGAATTTTCCTGTAATATTTCGGTGTTTGAAAATCCTTCAAGCGCTTCGCGTCTAAAACCTGTACGCAAAACGGTTAATGGAATAAGTTCTGATTCAAAAATGCTTCTGTGAATGTTGCTGTCGCGCTGCTGTATGTCTGCAAGTACGTCTCCTATTTGCTGCAGATTGTTAGATAGATAGGCAAGATTTTCCTCCATTTTGTTTATTTCGTAAGCAAGCAACCGTTCTTTCGGCGTTGAAAAAAAATTCGAAAAAATCAAATAATACAAAATAGCAACAGCCACCGTCGCAGTGAAAAAGGTAAAGGCTTTAAGCGCTGTTCTTTTGACGCTGGTTCGTACTTTAACGTACTTCAAGGTATCCGGATTGAACTTGTATTTGTATTTAACCATAAATTATCCTTAAAATTTCCATTAAAAGTGCAAAGTAAAACAATAAAAATCAAATTACCAAATATTTAACATTTTTTATGATAAAAATTTATAAAATATACATTTTTTTGGTGTTTCAATTCAACGTATGAAAAACCTGAAAATAACTTTTTCCTCTTTGCGCTTGCACTGACACGTCCGAACTTACAGTTCTGCCATTTGTCATACTAACATTTAGATTTAGTCTGTTGTTGCCAGTTTTTAGTGGTATGCGCGCGTATGATATTGTGTGTGGCAGAGATTGCCAATTTCGTGTATCTGCTTTTTCTGTCACTGCGTTCATTATTCCAAGTATTGCGCCCAAGTTTTGGTCTCCTTTTCTTGCAGCTTGTTCAAGCGCTTGTTTTGTTGCTACTCTCAGTAAGGAGCTTCCCATTTCTCGCATAAAACGGTCGTCAAGCGTTTTGAAGGCTATTGCGTTTATGTCTTGTGCGCGTTCAAGCGGAATTGTTGCTGTTTCGGAGCTAATTGTGGCGCGCAGCGAAGTGGGTCTACGTTCAGCGTACTTTGGGAAAGCCACCCGAATCAATCGTAAATCAGAAAAGGCTCCATCGCCATCCGAGCCCATGGCAGGAAACGGAAAGGAAAGTCCTAAGCCTTCGTTTGCAAATGTAATAATTCCGCCTTGCCCTCTAATTATCGTAAAATTTACGCTCCATTCGTCTTTTACAGGTCCAAAACCATTCATCCAGAAAAAAATTAATTCTGCTTCAGGCGGCGTTGTATGCGTATATTTCATGCCAAATTTACGTTCAAAAAAATCAAGTTCTTCCCGAAAACCCACTAAGTGAGCAGTGCGAAGGATATCGCGCTTGAGTTGTTGAGGAGGCTGTACATTGAAATTGGGAACATAGTCGTTTTCGTATACATCAAGAGCATTTCTGTAGGCTATGAAGGCGTTGTTGTAGTCGCCGTTGGTATCGTAGAGTAATCCCATCATTGTGTGTGCAAAAGCGTCTCGCTGGTAACGATTTTTGTGGTCAGGGTGTCTGTCGTTCAATTGGTTTAACTTCAAATTGATACGTCTACATTCTACCATAGCCGCCTCATAATCTTCCATTTGCATGAAATTAATAGCTTTGAAACAGTTTACTAACACAACTTCAAAGTCTTCAGCACGATAAGGTTTCATCATTGGATTGGTGACCAAAGCGAGCGCTTCCGCTCCTATATTTAGCCTAATATGGTCGTCAATAATCCGTTCGGCAGTGTTAAGAAAATTAACTGCCTGCTTGTTGTCGTTGAGCATCCACGACACGTATCCTCGATTGAGGAAGTGTAAAAGGTTGTTTCTGCCTTTTGCCGCTTTACTGTCCTTTTCGAGGAGCTTGTTTGCTGTCTCGAATTGACCTGTTTCTATTGCACGAAAAAGTTTTATATTTTTCGAATAATACGTAGCGCAACCGCCTATAATGATGACAGATGCTGCAATAAGATGAAAAACCAAGCAACGAAGACGGCAGCGCTTTGTATTATTTTTTGTTTTCAATTTCTGATGGTCTTTTTGATTTCATGATTGCCCATCCACACAACTTCATTTGTCTCTATGTTTGTTAACATCAAGTCAATTTGGTAGTTGACAACCCGATTCCTTCTGTAGGAGTCTTCTATGGAGTTAATTGTGCCTTGTAGCATAAAATCAGCTCCCAATTCTCGTCCCCATCGGGCTGTAGTTTCAGGGGAAGCAAAATCCTGCTGTCCTGCTCGTTCGCGTCGCAATTCTTCACGTCTATCACCAGCCTGCACCAAACGTATTGACCCGTCGTTGATAACGGCTCTTTCTATATCTCTAATGAAGGTTTCGGAGCTTATATGCTCCGTGCTTCGATTGGTGACAAGCCCGACAATAATTACCGGTTTCTTTTGGTGTCGTTGCTCAAAGGCAACAGCCCAACGATTCCCGAACATTTGCGTTATCATCGTGTTAGCGGTCTGCCGCGAATCTGTATCATTCCATCGTCCACTCAAATCAATTTGAGTACTTGGGTCAACGCGTTTAACTTGGCGTCCGCATCCTCCAACCACCAAAAGCGCTATAATACAATAAATTGAAAAAAATCTTAAATTCATATTACACTTTTTAATTTTACTTAAACTATTCTAAAAATTACTACTGATAAATAGTAGTTCAATAATCGTGCCAAAGTAGATACTATTACAAAAAAAAATTAAGTTTTTGAAAAAATAATCAATGCCTCACCGCAATAGGAAAATCGGGAATGCTTGACGGTATGATAGTTGTTGGCGCTTGTTGTCCGTTGGTTAACTCTTTTACGCGTTGCGATATATACAGGTCGAGGGTTTTTATGGATATGCTGTTGCGGTTTAACAGGTCGGCTTTGCCGCTTAATCCTTCTACTAATGCTTTTGTGAAGGCTCCGTTGTTCCATGCGGGGTCTTCGAGCGAATATTGGCGTCCGGTGGAGGAGGTAAATACTACCGCTCCGTTTTCGGCGCTTGCTAATTCGTTGACAAAACGGTTGATATCTGCCGAGCGTCGTCTTGTGTTGCCCATCACGTCGCCGGAGTGACAAGCGTCCATAAACAGTATTACCTTTCCGGCGATGGCAGCTACCGACTGCTTGATTTCCACGTAGTTGATACATGTGACACGCAGACGGTTAGGGTCGGCTTCTACGGGCATGTAGAAAAAGTTGCCAATATTGTCGTTCATGCCGTGACCTGCAAAGAAAAGCATTGCCACATCGCGGCTTGTGGTTTGAGATTGTATCCAATCCAAGCCATCGAGGATGTTGTCTTTGCTGCCGGCTTCGTTTGTAAGCAATTTCGTTGTAACGTTTCTGTAGAGCAAGCCCTGTTGTTCTGCCATGACGTTGGCAAAATCATTAGCGTCTTTTGCCGCAAATTGCAGAGACAGGTTAGGGTTTACGTAGTCGCTCACGCCAACTGCCAACACATACAGATTAGGCTTAAAAATGTCTGTTTCTCTAACGCCAGTCCACTCTATTCTTACGGAAGCCGGAACGCTCGAGGCGTGTTCGTTGCGGGCTATAAGCGATATTTCACTGTCGGCTTCGGGTATCTCAACCATTATTTCGTGAAGACCCTCAGTAATGCCGGGTAACAACTGCACCGGACGTCCGTTTACAAGTACCCGCAAAGATTGCAATGCTACATCGGAATTAGTTTTGACAGTATATTCAAGCCTTACAGCTCTATTTTCTGACGAACTTTCGAATTGTGGACTGATGATGTTTATTTCGGGCGGCAAATTCAACACAATAGCTGGCTGCGACTCTTCTTGTTCGTGATGTTCAGCGTCAATTCCTGCAATTTGATCAATCATAGCCGGTTTGTGAAAAACGCTTCTGAACTGTGCTACCGGAAAAAACGATGATGCCATGTTTTTATTCTGATTAACGTTCCACCCGATAAAATCTTCGGCTCCGGCAGAGGCGTCGTAATATCCTTGCGGCGTCCACAAAATCCAGCGGCGATGCTCTGGGTGTACAAAAAGCGTTAGTTTACGTGCGCCGGCTTCAATGTCATACCACGCATAAGCGCCATTGCTTAAGGCAATTACCACCGTCTTTTCGTCGCCCGAAATTTTTACGGCAACACACTCTTCGGTCAAACTGCTTCGCCATCGCACTATGCCATTTCTATCCAAACGCATGATATGCCGGTTTGTGCCTACGAAAATATGATTTCCACTTGCCGAAATATCAACGCTGCGACTTATTTCGCCTTCCTGAAGAATATTTAATGCTCTGCCGTTCAACGTCGGTTCGTTGCTGTTTTTCCAATTTTCGATGTTCAAATTATTAGCAGCGTTTTGATACACGGCGCGTGGAAGATTTGACGGCGCAACTTTCAGTTCACGGTAGGGCAGCGAAAAGAACAGAACGTCGCTATCTACATTGGTAAGTCCTATTTCAGTTGCGTTGTAGTTTACTTGAAAAACATCGTGTTGTCTCGTTGTTGAGGCTACCATATCGGCAGTTCTGAGATATGCGCCTATCTCGGTTCCCGTCCACGTTGGGGGAGGCAAATTGTCGGGCATTATACGTGCTATTTCGGGGTGAGAAGTAGCATAAGCCATTGAGCCGCCAGCCAGCGACACGAGGCTTGTAATTCTTCCCGCGCCGGCGGGAATTTCTGTACGCCTACTTCCACGCCAGACAATAATGCGGCTTTTTCCGTCTTGTCCCATTTCGCCGGAGTGAAGAACGCCGGTAGAAGAATATGCAACAGCATAGGTGACGCTTCCCGAAGGAGTTGATAACGTTGACTTTCGGAAACTTCTGTCAAATAGATTGATTACACTACCACCAACGGCTAATGCAGCGCTAACAGGGGAAAAGGCTACAGAAAAAGGCGTTCCGTCAACAATCTGCGAGTTGACTAATTGATAAGTTCTGCTGTAGACACGAAGATAGCTATCGTCGGAAATGACCGCCAATTGCCCTGAGTTAGAATAGTCTAACGCCACAACGCTTCCTTCTATTGCAGAAATATTTTGGACTGCTCTGCCGTTTTCGATGTTGACAATAACAATACCTCTTCCGTTGGAAAGCCCTACAGCTAAATGTTTTCCGTCGGGCGTAAATCGCAGTGCGCGTATTTCGCCTTCCAAATAGTCGATGTTTCTCAACATTTCACCTGTCTGCGTCGAAAACAGATATACGCTGTATCTCAGATGCCGTTGAAAGCCTGTCCAACTGCCAAAAGTTATTGCCGAACTGTCAGCCGGATTCCACGAGCCGCCTGTATTTCCGCCCACTGCCGCAAAATTTCCGCAAGGCGATAAGGCTCCGGCAAAAAGCAAGCCCTCATCGCCTAAACCAATAGGTGGACGAAAAACACGCAAGCCAATGCCCGAGTGAGCAAACCACAAACGAGCGGTCTTGTCTTCTGAGACTGTCAAAAGACGGTCGCCGCGAGTATTAGTGGAAATACTGCGAATAGAAGCAGTATGAAAACCGGAATTTAATCTCAAAATAGGCTCTGTAGGCTGTCCGAACAAGCGCAAAAGCGCAGAAAAAAGTAAAAAAACTAAGGGAAAAATACGTGTGTTCATAGATCTATTCAATTTATTCAAATTCTTCAAATACCCATCCTCTATTTTCAGCTTGTGTTCTGCTTGGCTGAGAGGGAGTTCCATTATTATTGTTTATTGATATCGTTTTTTTGCCGCTCGTAATTTCATTGCCGTGCAACGATGCTAATAAGCCGGTCAATGCGTCGCCTTGCATACTGTTGTGGCTGCAATTTAATAACTCCAATGATTCATTGGAATCAACGCGCAGATTACGTAGACGATTACGATGGCAAATCAATCTTACCAAATGAATGTTATAGCTCACATTCAGACTTGTCAATTCATTGTGGCTGCAAAGCAGTTGCGTCAATGAGATTATTTCGTTTACATTGATATTCGTTACCTGATTGTCGCTGCAATCCAAGAACGTAATATTATCGCCGGATATTGTAATAGTGCGGGAACCGCTGCCCGAACGATTAAAGTATGTAATGTTTTTCAAATCTTCGTGCGTTTGAACATGGCTACCATCTCCCCAGTTGATAGATATAGTTCCCGAGCCGAATATTCCTATAGATACGTTTGCTTTTTCCACCGTAATGGTCAACTTTGGCATGTTTGCTGGCGTAGGCTGCACTTGTCGTATGTTTCTAAAATCGTCGTCATACAACGTTCCCGTCAGGGTACAGGCGCTTACAATAATCATTGTCAAAGTACAATTGATGATGACGCGAAGTTTGCTTGTATTATAATGTAAATAGCTCATTGCTTTTAATTTTTTAATATGTAAAAAATATTCCAATCATTGCTCCCGTTCCCGATGGTTTACGTTCTATATTTTCGGCTTCGTTTTTGATGTTGCCCAACATTGCTGTTTGCATATTTAAGCCAACGCCGACATTCTTTGCGAAGCGGTAACTGACGCCTGCCGAAAACAGACCGCCGGTTGACGTAGAACTTGTGTTGTCGATATCTATGCCATTTAGTGCACGATTTGACAACTGCCAATTCATCATTCCTGCCGAAGCGCATAAATTGATTTTAAACGCTCCTTTTCCAAAACTGCCGTGCAAGGCTGCGCCATAGAACATTATCATGTCGTTATACGTGTACATGTCGCCATACATGTTACTAAATTCGATGTTTGCGTTTATAACGTTAAATTTAGCTCCCGCTTTTAACCACGGCGTTAAGAAAAAAGCTGCATCAGCGCCTCCGGCAAACGTAAAGCCCCCTGCATCACCAAACGAAACTGAGCCAAAATCGACAACGCCCGAAGAAATCATCATGTAAAAGCGCGACTGCTTTGACTTAACTGCGGTTGAAGGCAACGTCGCCGAAGCGCCTGTCGACGATACTCTTGTAGGCGAGGTTGCAGGCGTTTCAGTTTGCATACCGGCAAAAAAATTATACGAATATGAAGAAATCTCGTTATGCCGGATAGTGACAAGATTGCCGATTCCCAAACGAAACTGTATTTCATTGGCATCCACATTGATGATGTTGCACCGTATACTGTCGCCGGTGGCAGTGACTATTAAGTCCGGATTCTGTTGTGCGTAAAGCGAACAAAACAGCGATTTTACCAAAACTAATGTGATTACTAATATTACCTTCACTTTCAATTTCCAATTTTCAATTTTTAGTTAAAAAATTTCTGCAAATATAGATAAAATTTTTGAATTACACACAGACGAATAATTTTTTTGAAAAAATATAGGGGAAATATTTTGATAATTTATCACTAAGAAACCCTAATCTTTACCTCTCGAGGCGACTTAACCTTTGTAACAATTTTTCCGTCAGATTCTTTCGTGTGCTTAATTTGCACAACGCCATAAGGAGTAGGAAATGTTCCTTCAACCCATTGCAAATCGCCCAGATTGGGAGCAATTTTGATGACTTTGCATCCAGATTCTGCTATTTTAACGCCTAAAACATGTTCGCTCATCCATGCCGTAGGACCCGACGCCCAGCCATGACATAAGCTATGTCTGAGATTTTCGTAGCAATAATCGCCAAAATCTGCGTGAATATCCTTTTTTCCTTCCGGTACTATTTCATCTATTCCTGCAGCGTCTTTTGTCCATTCTAAATCGAAATCTTCCCAAAAAGATGTTGCTCCCATCTCTAACATTCCGCCCCAATATTGGCGAATGTTGTCCAATGCTCCTTGATAGTCGCCTGCTTTAGCTTGTGCTTCCAGCATATAATATCCGTAGAAGGTAGAAAAGCCCTTAGGTCCTCCAAGCCTTAACACCTCATTGTTTGCTTTTTCGGCAGGTATCATTTCAGCTATCGACATCAACGCTGCCGCCTGCTTGAGCATGTTATGGTCGCGGACAAATTTTTGCATCAGACTTGCCGTTTGCGCACATTTTTCAGACATAACTGCGTCGCCCAAAACAGTATATATCTCTGTAGCAGCTTGAAATGTCATAACCATCAATGCCTGCAAGCCTGCATCTACGCCTTTAGAGTTTGGACTGGAGGGCCAGTCGAGAAAACGATGACCCGAAACTTTTTCATTTCCGTGTTCATCAACCTGCCTGATAAGCAATTCTATCAACTCTGTGAGATATTCTCTTTGTTCGTTAAGATATTCAAGATCTCCATGAAAAATATACCAGTCGCGATGAATTATTACCCACCAAAGCGAATAAGACCATATTCCGCTCATCCATGCCGGCAAGGGCGTTATGTCGCGCGACAAATCAAGTGTTTTTGGCACTAAATGATTGAATCCAAAAACAGTATTTATAGTCATCACTTCGGGGTGCAGGTCGCCCAACCAAACTAAGCGGTCGCGCTTAATTCCGTCCCAAACATGTTCCTGCATGTTTAGATGTACCGTATATGCGCCTGTCATCCATATCTTGTTCAACAGCTCGTCGTTGCAGCGAAATGAGCCTAAATAAGGTATATCGTAATAAACAAAAATTGCATTTACTTCTTTTATGAACAGTTCTACGTTAGGGTCTACAAGGTCGATTCTTGCAAAACGGTATCCGCTGTTTCCGGCTTCTGCAACGCCTAACCACGGAACTTCCATTTCAAAATCGCGCATTGCATGGTCATTTGTTGCGCCCTGTACTCCTATATCACTCATTGCTTCAGTAACCGATTCGCCAAAACGTACGCGGATTTTTACAGGCGTTTTACTTGGCGACATGCCGGATACTATCTGAATGCCGCCATTTATTTCTTTACCGAAATCAAGTACTATTGCCGCTTTTTCGTGTTCATTGCTGCGCATAACAGTAATTTTACGGTTTGTCAAATCGCTCTGTCCATTATTTCCCTTGGCAAGTAATCCTTCAGGGTTTGTCAATAAACCTTCGCCGCCATGGCTTGTCCAAACAATACGCTGAGGGGTCAGATAACTGCGAATACGGGTATCATGAAAAACTTTATCAGTATATTCAGCGCCAAATATCGGAGGTAAACTCGGACTTAATGCAGACGAGGCTGGTTTGTTAGCGATTGCACACGAAGACAAGAATGTTGCCCCGGAGCCTATTGTGCCTACTGCACCTATCATTGCAGCGCTTGAGAGAAAATCTCTTCTTTTTATTGAATTTGATGACATGATAAGATTTATTTTTATTTTTATTTTTGAATAACTTTATTTTACACTATTGTTCAAACACTATTTTTAGCGATTTTTGTTCGGTATGAACAATATACACGCCCGACGCAGGCAATGCAACTACTGCGCTGTTGCCCGTTGCATAACGTCTATACAGCAGAGCGCCATTTATGCCGTAAACGCTTAGCATTTCGCCTGCCGTAAGTCCCTCAACATGCAGACAGCCATCGCGTATCCACGCGTTTAGAGATTTTACGTGTTCAGCAACTCCGCTGCTTGTGGCAAAATTTGTAACGAGATGGGTAGAAACAACAACATCGCCGGCATAAAAATTGTCGTTTTTGGCGGCGCGGGCAAAAACATAGTACAAGGAGTTAGAACTGAGAGAAGTAAAGGTTGTGCCGTTCTGCCATACCGAAATATGCGAAGCATTTGGGATGTTCTGGACAATAGCATACTCCACAGATTGACCATTGGAAGGAGCAGAAACAGGATTTACTGTTACGCTGTTGGTGGTAACGCTATGTCGTGTAGGAACTGCGCTTAATGTAGCGCCAACGCCCCTGTCAATGATGATTGAAAATTCTTTCGTATCTATGCCTCGCTCGTTTGTTGCTTTTACAGTGAATGTGAAAGCTCCCGCATTAACTGCTGTGCCGGATATTTCGCCGGTATTTTCGTCAAGCGTCAAGTTGTCGGGCAAAGCGTCGACAATAGTCCATGTCACAGGCAGTTCGCTGAGAACGTCAAGTTTAGCGCTGTATTCCACGTCTACTCGTCCATTTGGAAGCCCGGTATCAAGAATAACAGGAGCATCAACCCAAACGGTAGCAGTACCTATCTTTGTTTTGTCAAAATCAGATGTTGCAGTTACGGTAAACTTTTCGACGCTTTCGCTATCAGCTATTGTTAGTAGACCTGTATCAATAATTTTTGTGGCAACCCAATTTCTATCATGAACTTCCCATAATACATCTGTTGATGCCCCGCCTTGAGCGCTGACAATAGCAGTGAATTGATGTACAGCGCCTTTGGGCAGATTGATGTCGTTTGGGATAATTTCCACTGATAATACGGCAGGAGTTACCGTTTCGTCTACAACCGCTACCATTGCCTCGCCAATTATTCTATTGTCAATAACGGAAGTTGCTGTTACTATGAGAGTTGGCGCTACTTCTTCATCCGAAATATAGAGCAATCCATCAGAGTTGATTTGGGTAGCCATAAGTTCATTCCCGCTGACACTCCATGTTACATTTGCAAGTCTGATACCAGCCTGACTACGTTCTAAAGCCATGAATTGCTGGGATGTTTTTTTTTGCACAGTAACGACATTTGGCGACACGTAAATGTCTGTGATACGGTCACTTGGTATTATTGAAAATGGCAACGTAAGCGAACTTTCGCATACGCGGTTGGGAGCGGTAACTTTTTGCGTTAAAGCGAAATCGCCAAAAGTGGAAATTGTCAAAGGCGGCGGATTTGGCGAATTAGAAAAAATATGCACATAATCCAAAACACTATTTGACCAAGACCACAAATAATCAAAGTTGTGACTGTCTACTGTTAGATTTTCTATTTGTATTGGCGGGGCAGGAAAGGAAAACGTATTATTGCCAATTCTAAAATCGGCTTCCGGCGAACTAAGTACCGTAACCTCTTGCGTGAAAACATCCTGACAATCTCCCGACATGGCAGTCAGGCTAACTGTAAATGTTGCGTCTTCCCATTGATTTGGGGCATAGAACGTATGTGGAACCAATACATTAGTATGTCTATCACCACTAAATGTTACTCCATCACCAAAATCAAATTCAAATCCATCAAGTCCTATTGAACTATTCAGAAAACGAACTGTAAACGGGCTACAATGGGTATTGCCAACCGGCTCCATTTGAAAATCGGCTTTTACAAACGGAAGAATAGATATTTGTTCCGTAAAAGGAAGGCTTTCGCAACCCCATTGGTTTTTTGCCGTAAGAACGGGGTTACGGAGCAGTTCGACGCCAAGCGAGTTCGTAAAAATGTGTGATACGGGCTCTGTAGAGTTGTGCGATGCAATATTTCCATCTCCAAAATCAAATGTATATATCATCTCGTCGTCAGGGTTTGGCAGGTATGTATCGTTTGAGGTATTTGTAAAAGTAACCTCAAGCGGCTGGCAGCCCTGCGCATGGTCGACGGTAAAACTTGCAACCGGTTGCGGGTATATCGTGAGGATATGCGTCACAGCGTCGCTGCACCAAGCGTTTGAAACTGTGAGTTGTACTGCATAATCCATGGGAGAATTGCGCGTTTCATTACTATCATTAAATGTGTGCGAAGGATTTACACTGTCTGATTGAGCGTCGTCGCCAAAATCCCAATTGTAAGAAGCGACAGAGCCCGAAGACTGATCATAAAATTGCGCATTATAAGGCGCACAATCATTTGAGGGTGGGGTAAAACGCGCTTCAAGTTGAGGATTAACTATTATATCTCGACTGTATGGCGAACTGCAAACTATTTGTTCGTTTTCTGCTGATAAAAAATTATTAGACGCGGTTAAAGTAACTGTACGTTGCACGGGAGTAGAAGACGTCCAGTTGTTATAGACATGTTCAGTACTTTTTTCATAAGACAAAAAACCATCGCCAAAATCCCACAGATACAATGTATTTTCACCGTTTGTTTCGGCGTTGGAAGTGTTTGTAAATACCACAGGCTCGGGCGGGCAAATGCTGCCGTTTGCAAGATTATGTTCGAAAGACGCTTGCGGCGCAGGGTATACCGTTATTTCCATACTTTTGTTGTCAAAACAAAGACCATTATCTGCCTGCAGCCATACCTTGTAAATTTGCGGCTCAGACGTATCGCCGTTGTGATGGAATGTATGCATCGGATTTGGATTATCTGTTCCAAACTGGGGGTCATTAAACTGCGGCGGCTCGTCTAAGTTCCAATAATATCTGTGATTATATGCGCTTTGTGATACCCCCGAAGCCGTAAAATTTACAGTTAACTGACTGCAACCTTCAATAGCGCCGTATGCAATAAAATCGGCTACAACGCCGCCGGGTAGTATAGTAATACCTTGAGGTTTTGTTGCGGTGCAATAAGGGTACACCGTACTAACGCCTTTAATATGCGGTCTAACAAACTCGGGCTGCGTTCCCGCTACGTTATACACGTGCATTTTACGTGTTGCGGGATCTTCAGGGTCAAATAATGGCGCATCAACAAAAGGGAGATTAGGCTCCCATTGCCATTCATACTCAACAAATTTGCTTGGCGACGTGTTTCTTGCCCACAATTCAAATGGCGAACAACCTTCTGTCTGTTCTACAAAACTGCCATCTGATAATTGTGCCTCAAATACCATTTCCAATTCCGGAAGCGGAAAAATGGTAAGAGGAACCGGAACTAACTCGGATGTACAACCATTAGCGTCAACAGCCTGAGCATAGAACATGAAAGGCTCATAGGTTGCAGGCTCATCCGAAGTTTCAAGAGTAGCAATGGAACTTGAGCCGGATTGCAGAACATCTATTGTTGTTTGGTTGCCTTGTACAATGTCGCCTTCGGAGTTAAACCATCTAATGTTAGTAGTGTTAGCGTCAACCGATATCTGATACCTTGGGTTTTGAGCGTCTTCGCAATATTCATGCGGGTTTGCAGTGGGGTTGTCGGGCGAGGGAAGAATAATAAAAGTTTGACTTATTTCGTTGCTACATTTGGTTACCGTACTAAAGCCTGTCATGCGTAACGTTATCTCTCCCAAAATCTCATTTCTTTCATATCTGTAATCAATAATGTTGGATGGCATATCAACAAAAGAAAGTTGAGATGCAAATTGAAACTTATACTCTACAAATTCACTTTGTAATAATGTATTTGTTACCCTCAATTTGAGCGGCGAACAGTGTTCTGGCTTTAAGGGAACGTATATATAACCGCCATCATTGGTTTTTTCTTCGATTTCCAATAACGCATTCAATTCAGGAAGGGGAAATATGGTGAGCGGCACCGGTACTTGTTCGGATACGCAACCATTGGGGCTCATCGCCCTGACATAGTAAATAAACGGCTGATATTCAGGTTCGTCCGGCGTCTCAGGTGTTACCACGGCGCTTGCGCCGGGCACTTGAACCACTATTGTTTCGCTGTCATAAACGCTCAATATCTGAAGATTACCCCACCAATCAATGTTGTTAGTATTTTCACAAGCCTCCACGGAAAGCGTATAGGTACGGTCTGTAGTGTTTTCGCAGTACTCATGCGGGGTTACACTGATGACGGGCATGGGGTATATGATAAGAGGCACTTCCACTAAGGCAGATTTGCAGCCATCGGCGCTAATTGCCTGTGCGTAGTACATAAACGGCTGATAAGTTGCCGGCACGTCCGGAGAACCGGGTTCTAATACGAGACTTGAGCCATCTTGCTGAACAACAAAAAAGGGTAAATTTGGATTGTTGTATTGATCTATTATTGGGTCGCCATCGGGGTCATCAAACCAGTATATAGAAAAGTTATCATTGAAGCTACCATTGTTGGCTAATAGCACATACGTTGAGTGATCAATATTTTCACAAAAATTTAGCCCTCCATCGACGAAGCCAGAAACAGTCGGATCTTGGGGCGTTTGAAACGCTTCTACAATTTTAGTAACAATGTCCTTATCTTCCGGATTGTCGCCTGTAACAGTTAGCGTTACAATGTATTCTCCGGCTTCGGTATACTTGTGCGTTGGATTTTCGCAATCCGAAGTCTTATCGTCTCCAAAATCCCAGTGGTAGGCAATAGCGTTTGTCGAACTGTTTACAAACCGCACTTCGGTGTTGGTGCATATTAGCGTTGGCGCTTCAAAACTTGCAATCGGCATTGTTTCATTAGCAGCGTTAATCTGCACAGCCTGAATGTTCAATGATGCGGCGCAAAGCAGCCCGCATATGATTAGAATGTTTATCTTTTTTGACATACTCTATATATTTTCAATTTTTAATTTTCAATCGTAAAGTTTTTTTTAGCTTGGTATACTGCGTCTTGTCCACGTAAACACATTCTTCGTTACGCAGTTTTTCAAAATCTTGAATGCCAACCGACATCTCCCTTGCTGAAAAATCCATGTTCATTTTTTCAGTTAAAAAATTTCTGCAAAATTAAATGTTTTTTTTTAGATTTCAAACTACAAAAATGAAAAAAAAATGGATTAAAAAAATATTTTCAAAAAAATTTTGTGTATAGAAAAAAAAGTATTATCTTTGCACCGAGTTCCTTTGAAACAAAGAATAGTAAATTATAATAAAACACAATTATCGATAATAGACACATTATGACGATTTTTTCATTAGAAGGCAAGATAGCCTTAATTACGGGTGGTTCGTATGGAATAGGATTTTCCATAGCCGCGGCGCTTTCGCAGGCAGGAGCAAGCATCGTGTTCAACGACCTCAATCAGACGCTTGTAGACAATGGATTAGACGCCTACAGCAAAATTGGAATTGCAGCTAAAGGATATGTTTGCGATGTAACCGATGAAATTGCAGTTAACGAATTGATAGTGCGAATAGAAAAAGAAGTGGGTACAATTGATATTTTGGTAAACAATGCGGGCATTATCAAACGCATTCCTATGATTGAGATGACTGCCGCTGAATTTCGTCAAGTAATAGACGTAGACCTGAATGCCCCGTTCATCGTGGCGAAAGCTGTTATTCCGGGAATGATAAAAAAGGGGGGAGGCAAAATAATAAATATTTGTTCGATGATGAGCGAACTGGGAAGAGAAACAGTTTCGGCATACGCTGCTGCAAAAGGCGGATTGAAAATGCTGACGCGTAATATTGCATCAGAATACGGACAATATAACATTCAGTGTAACGGCTTGGGACCAGGGTATATTGCCACGCCACAGACAGCCCCGTTACGCGAGGATGGGCATCCCTTTAATTCGTTCATTATCTCTAAAACTCCTGCATCACGTTGGGGAACTCCGGCTGATTTAGCCGGACCGGCTGTGTTTCTCGCTTCTAAAGCCTCCGACTTTGTTAATGGACACATTTTGTACGTAGATGGGGGAATATTAGCTTACATCGGCAAAATGTCCTAAAAAAAATACTGAATTAAGATTTTTTTTTCCAAAAAAGTATTTTTTAATCAAAAAATATTACTTTTGCGAAAAAATTGACAAACTAAAAACGAGCAAAAGGATTTTTTCAGTTTTCAGTATAAAATAAAAAAAATAAAGGATAAAAAAATGAATGACATTGGATTGGTTGGTTTAGCCGTAATGGGCGAAAATCTTGTATTAAACATCGAAAGTAAAGGTTTTTCAGTGAGCGTGTACAATCGCACAGTAGAAAAAGTTGATAATTTCGTCAAGGGAAGAGGCAAGGGAAAAAAAATATCTGGGTTTCGTAATATTGAAAAATTTGTCGCCTCTCTGAAACGTCCTCGCAAAATAATGTTGATGGTAAAGGCAGGGCAAGCCGTAGATGATTTCATCGAATTGCTCATTCCTCATCTCAAGCCGGGCGATATCATCATCGATGGCGGTAATACACATTATCCGGACACTAACCGACGTACGAAATACGTTGAAAGCAAGGGACTGCTCTACATTGGCGCCGGAGTTTCCGGCGGCGAAGAAGGCGCCCTCTTAGGTCCATCAATCATGCCGGGCGGCTCGCCTGAAGCGTGGGAAGCAGTAAAGCCTATTTTTCAGGCAATAGCTGCAAAAGTAGAAGACGGCAGCCCTTGTTGCGACTGGGTAGGACGCGATGGCGCCGGACATTTCGTAAAAATGGTGCACAATGGTATCGAATATGGCGACATGCAATTGATATGCGAAGCCTACCATTTAATGAAATCTCTCTTAGACATGGACGCCGATGACATGCACGAAGTTTTTTCTGAATGGAACAAAGGCGAATTGGACAGCTACCTTATAAACATTACAAGTGAAATACTTGCATGTAAAGAGCGTGACGGTGGCGCTGTGGTGGAAAATATTCTTGACGCTGCCGGACAAAAAGGAACAGGCAAATGGACAGCATATGCTGCATTAGAACAAGGTATTCCGCTAACATTGATAGGCGAAGCAGTATTTGCGCGTTGTCTTTCATCTCAGAAAGAAGAACGGGTAGCTGCATCCAAGATTTTGGCAGGTCCGGTTCCCGAATTTAAAGGCGACAGGCGCGGCTTCCTTGAAGACCTGCGAAAAGCCTTGTTGGCTGCAAAGATTGTATCATACGCTCAAGGCTACTCATTAATGCGCTCAGCGTCTGATGAATACGGATGGAATCTCAACAACGGAGGAATAGCTCTTATGTGGCGCGGAGGATGTATAATCAGGTCTGTATTTTTAGGAAAAATAAAAGAAGCGTTCGACAACAATCCAAATATATCTAATATCCTGCTTGCTCCGTATTTTACAAACAAAATATTAGACGCGCAAGAGGGCTGGCGAAACGTGGTGTCGCTTGCAATAAAAAACGGTATTCCCGTTCCTGCATTCACTTCTGCGCTTGCTTATTTTGACGGATTTCGCTCGGAACATTTGCCGGCAAACTTGCTACAAGCTCAGCGCGATTATTTTGGCGCACATACATACGAGCGAATAGACAAGCCACGCGGCGAATTTTTCCATACAAATTGGACAGGACGCGGAGGAAGTACTGTGTCAAGTGAATATGTAGTATAAATCATAAAAAAAAATCGGTTATGTCATTTATTTCTGAAAAAATAGTTTTTGAAGGTCTTACATTTGATGATGTGCTGTTAGTTCCGGCATACTCGGAAGCGCTTCCGCGCGATGTAAATCTATCCACTAAGTTTTCGCGCAACATCAAGTTAAATGTCCCTATAGTTTCTGCCGCAATGGATACGGTTACAGAAGCAACGATGGCTATCACTATGGCGCGCGAAGGCGGAATAGGAGTTATTCACAAAAACATGAGCATAGAAGAACAGGCGCGGCAAGTGAAAACAGTGAAGCGGGCAGAAAACGGGATGATATACGACCCTGTGACTATCAATGCAATGGCTACTGTAGGACAAGCGAATAGACTGATGGCTGAAAACAAAATTGGCGGAATACCGGTAGTTGATGAAAATCACAAATTAGTGGGTATAGTTACCAACCGCGATTTACGTTTCGTAGAAGATTTAGACCGCCCTATTATTGAAGTTATGACGCACCAGCCGGTTATCACCGCTACAGCCGGCACCACACTCGAAAGCGCCGCCGATATTCTGCAACGTCACAAAATAGAAAAACTTCCCGTTGTTGATGACACTAACCGTCTCATAGGACTGATAACCTATAAGGATATAACAAAAGCAAAAGACCGTCCTAATGCCTGTAAAGACAAATATGGACGATTGCGCGTTGCAGCCGCAGTTGGCGTGGGGCCCGACAGTTTTTCGCGTATTGAAGCGTTAGTGAAAGCAGATGTAGATGCGATTGTTATAGATACAGCTCACGGTCACCACATTAACATCGTTGAAACCCTAAAGGCAGCGAAAACCAAGTATAAGGACATAGATTTCATAGCCGGTAATATTGCTACCGGCGACGCAGCCCGTATGCTTGCTGAGGCTGGCGCCGATGGAGTAAAAGTAGGTATCGGACCGGGCTCTATTTGTACTACCCGCGTTGTTGCAGGCGTTGGCGTTCCTCAATTATCGGCTATCTACAATGTTGCCGAAGTGTTAAAAAAATACGGAACACCGGTAATTGCCGATGGCGGTTTGCGATACTCCGGCGATATCGTCAAGGCTATTGCTGCCGGAGCTCACTGTATAATGGCAGGCTCGTTGCTTGCCGGCGTAGACGAATCACCGGGCGACACAATAATCTATAACGGTCGAAAATACAAATCATACAGAGGCATGGGCTCAATAGAAGCTATGCAGAAAGGCTCTAAAGACCGTTATTTTCAAGACGAAGAATACGATATAAGAAAATTGGTGCCCGAAGGAATAGAAGCTCGCGTACCATATAAAGGCACTCTATCGGAGGTTATATACCAAATGATTGGCGGACTGCGCGCCGGTATGGGCTATTGCGGAGCCGCAAGTATTGAAGCCCTGCATAATGCTAAATTTGTGAGAATAACCCACTCAGGCGTTGAAGAAAGTCATCCACACGGAGTTACCATAACCCGCGAAGCGCCTAATTATAGCAGATAAGAATGGGGAATACCCGTTTGTTGATATGATAGACAGACTAACAATTGACCGAATTTTTGACGCTACCCGTATTGATGAGGTGGTTGGCGAATTTGTTGCGTTAAAAAAACGCGGAGCAAATTTTATTGGCTGTTGTCCGTTTCACAACGAGCGTACACCATCGTTCAGCGTCAACCCGGCGCGAAATATTTACAAATGCTTTGGCTGCGGAAAAGCAGGAAACGCTGTGAACTTTTTAATGGAACACGAACATTTTTCTTATCCCGACGCACTTCGATATCTGGCAAAAAAATATGGAATATCCGTTGAGGAAAAAGAATATACTCCCGAAGAAAAGATTCAGAGCGACCGCCGCGAAAGTTTGATGATTATTTCAGCTTATGCCGCTCGGCTTTTTCACGACAATCTTTTCAACACAAACGAAGGTACGGCTATTGGTTTAAGCTACTTCAAAGAGCGTGGTTTTAGAGTAGATACTATTAAAAAATTTGAACTTGGTTTTAGCCTCGAAACTCGCGACGCCTTTACGCAAAGAGCTATAAAAGACGGATATAAAGATGAGTTTTTGATAGAAACAGGATTAAGTATCAAAGGAGAGCGTGGACTTTTCGACCGTTTTGCCGGACGGGTTATGTTTCCCGTTCACAGCCTTTCCGGAAAAGTCATAGCTTTTGGCGGTCGTACACTAAAAGCCGATTCTAAAGCGGCAAAATATTTGAACTCTCCCGAATCTGACATCTACAGCAAAAGCAAAGTCCTTTACGGAATATTTCAGGCTAAAAACAGTATTGTCAAAAAGGATAAATGTTTTTTGGTTGAAGGCTACACCGATGTTTTGTCGATGAATCAGGCAGGCGTTGAAAATGTAGTAGCTTCATCGGGAACGGCGCTAACCGTAGAACAGATTCATTTGATAAAACGTTTTACCCCGAACATTACTGTGCTCTACGATGGCGATGCGGCTGGTATTAATGCATCGCTTAGAGGTGTCGACTTGATATTACAGGAAGACATGAACGTAAAAGTTTTGCTTTTGCCCAAAGGCGAAGACCCTGATTCGTTTGCCCGTAGCCATAACGCTTCGAAATTGGAAGAATATATACTCGCCAACGAAACAGACTTCATAACATTCAAAGCTAAAATACTTTTAGACGATGCAAAAAACGACCCCGTCAAGCGTTCAAAACTAATTACCGACGTTGTTCAATCCATATCGCTTATTCCTCAGGCTATTAAGCGTTCGGTCTATTTAAAAGAATGTGCGCGTATGTTTGAAATGGACGAGCGAATGCTTGCCGAAACAGCAGATGTAATGCGTAAAAAGCAACGTCAACAGACACAAGCGCCCTCTCTCCCCCACCCCACCACCACCACCCCCACCACCACCACCGTCACTCGGGGCGCTGA
>Ga0099364_10004424_pt1 | contig 21309 bp, 24 predicted proteins | sample TergutTh196P3_FD_73070 | JGI IMG/M metagenome (GOLD analysis project Ga0099364, IMG submission 73070) | Microcerotermes parvus P3 segment gut microbial communities from Pointe-Noire, Republic of the Congo - Th196 P3 | ecosystem: Host-associated > Arthropoda: Insects > Digestive system > Gut ... | reverse complement strand
AAAACGGCTGGAGAGGAGAGTGAATGGAGTGAATGGAAAAATGGAGAAAGTCAGGAGATAGAGCTGGAGGAGGATGGATGGTATGAGTTTGTCTGGCAGCAGCGGGACGGGGAAATGAATGAGGGGAGAGCGGTGGAGATAAAATGTCCGCTGATATTAGACAGACAATCGCCTAAAAGCGAAATCTACCATTTTAATCAAGATATTGAGGGTAATTTGGGGATTTATTATGAGGTGAGCGATAATGGCGCGCCACAAAAGGAAATTGGGGTTTATTATCGCTTCCAAGCTAAAAACGGTGATTGGGAGGGGAGTTTTACCTTGGCGGGGACTTATGAAAACCAGAGCGAGGGCGGAATGGTGTTTTTGGATAAGGATTTAATGGCGAGGAATGGCTATTATCAAATTATTACTATTGCTACTGATTTAGCGGGGAATATTGAGGAGTGGCCACTGGAAACGACGGAAGAAAAAGTCTATTACATGCAGTCGAGAGCGGGAGAATTGCCGACAGTGCTGGTTTATGAGGAGTTGAGTGATAGGGAATATATAGTGCCGCTGGCGGCCGAAGCAGACTTGGATTATGCGACTCTGGCGGTGGATGATCGAGGTTGGCTGCAGGGAGGGGGTGGGTGGCGGGTATTTAATCAGGGAGCGGTGAGTGTGGTGGGGAAGGAGAATGGGGTGGAACCAAAACTGGGAAGCAAGATGCTTAAGTTTAATGGACAGGCAGAGCAAAGTGACTTTATTGATGTATGGCTGAATTATAATACGGGCGGATGGTATCCGCGAACAGTGACCCTCAATTATCAAATTATTAGCAATCAACCGGAGGGTGATCTGGGAGATATTGGATTGGTAGTGCATCTGGGAGCGGGGATGGAGCGGGTGGTGGAGATTGATGGGAGTGAATTGGGCAGAGAAAAAATAGATGGTTGGTATCGTAGCGGCTGGCAACAAATACAGCTAGCACCCACGCCAAGACCAAAAGAAGTGATTGAGGATGGACCCAATAATGGCATGATTTTACTGAGCATGAATCATGATCTGGCGCTAGGAAAGGAAGTGTATATTTATTTGGATAAAATTGAGTATGACCAGACGGTATTGAGCTCACGATCGAAGATTCGCTTGAAAAACAATCATCACTATGACTATCCTTATGTGGGATATGAGTATATGATGGATGGCGAGATAGTGGCGGAGCGAGGAGGTGAGGGCGGGGATTTGTACCTGCGATTGGAGAAAACACCGGATGAGGGGAAAGTGGTAGTGTGGTTGGAGAATGAGGGGGGCGAGAGGGCAAGGGAAGCGAGTTTTGGAGTGGAGATTGATAATCAGCCGCCAAGCATTGATTTTGAGATGATGCACTTAGAACAAGTGGGGGTAAATATGGAGCAGTTGAATATGGGAGATTTGTGGGTTAATTATCTGGAATTGAAAAATCGAGAAGTGAGGGCTGCTGGCGGTCCGAAGCAAAATATCTACTATATGGCGACCAGCTACCAGCTGCCGCAATATGCTCAACTGGAGGACTTAGGGCATTACATCACGGCAGAGCATATGAAGCAAGAAGTGCTTACGGGGAGAAAAAACAATCTTCATGGACCGAAATTGGCTTGGGGACAAGATCGGCTGATGTTTTTTCATTATCGCCGAGGTGAGGAGCAGATGCCCTTGGCGCAAATTATGTATTACTACGGAATATTTATTGACCCAGCCTACAATGTCAGTAGCTTCACTCTAGATTTAGAAAGACAGACATGCACACCTACTATTTAATTTGCAGAAAAAATCAGGTCTGTGAGTGGGATGGGCAAAATTATTTGTGGCAGATCGAGAGATGGGCAAAAAAAGATTATTATCAGGCGGTGGAGATAAAAATAGTTAATGAAAGTCAGTGTTGGCTAGAGGTAACTTTGGACATGAAGGGAGAGGCGGGTCGAGAGTGGTTGGAAAAAATTGATTGGTGGATTTTGAATGAAAACGCGGAAGTTTTGGTGAGGGAGAGTGTGGCGGAAGCAACTGCAGCAGGAAAAATAGATCTGGTAAGCCTACCGAAGGAAGAAAAACGACAATTGACGATAGAGCTCAAAGGACGCGAGGAATTGGCAGATGAAGTGCAGGGAGACAAATGGGAGTTTGGGTTGGAGTTGGGAGCGCAGTTGAGTGGGTGCGAGGGGGAAATTGAGCAGGAGATAGCAACTATGGTTCATCTCGGAGACACTATGGTGATGTCCGACTCGACTTCGCCCCAGCTAGCCTCACGCGAGGAACATACGCTTGGGGCCGGTTCGGATGGGACTGTTGTCGCTACAAAATCAAGGGAGGAAAAGGCTGGTAGTGTTGATGTTTACTCCCTTAATAGACTCCCTTTGGAATGGACAGCTTGGACTATGGCGCTAGGACTGCTAATCCTGATAAAACTTTACCGGCCAAAAACTCGAGGCTAGCGGAGCCGCCAGTGGAGACAAAGTCGATTTGTTTCTCTAATTGAGCGTTTTTCAAGGCGTCGATGGTGTCGCCGCCGCCAATGACGGTGACCGCACTAGTTTTGGCCACAGCGCGAGCGATTTCTCCAGTGCCCATGCTAAAGCTGGGATTTTCAAAAACGCCCATAGGACCATTCCAAAAAACCGTGCCCGCAGAGAGAATAATCTCTTGAAAAAGACGGATGGTTTTGGGGCCAATATCGAGATACATGAGGTTTTTGTCTTTATCGGTGTCGTGCATATCGCGGTCGAGATTGATAAGTTGAGCCTGATCGGACTTTAAGTCGGAGGCCGCCCAAACGTCCACCGGATAAACAATTTTTTGGAGGGGAATATAGCCATCCTTGAGATAAACTTCCCAACAGTTTTCTTCAATGATTTTTTTGGCAGTTTTAACATAATTGATGTCTTTTTTCTTGTCGTCGGCTTCGACGGCGGACTCAAGATAAGATTTATGGACTTCAACTTTTTGGGCTTTAATAAAATTGTTGGCCACTCCCCCACCGACGAGCACCACGTCGGCCATGCGGGCGAGATTGGCGGTGGCCTCGACTTTGTCGGAGATTTTAGCGCCGCCCACCACAGCCACCAGCGGGCGGGCAGGGGTTTTAATAATTTTTTCTAAAGCGTTGACTTCTTCTTCGAGGGCAAAGCCGGCATAACTGGGGAGGATTTGGGCAATGCCGACAGTTGAGGCATGGGCGCGATGGCAGCTACTAAAAGCCTCATTAACAAAAACATCGCCAAAACTGGCTAGCCACTGAGCGTGACCACGGGTATTTTGTTTTTCGCCAATATAAAAGCGCATGTTTTCGAGAATGACCACTTCGCCGCCCCTTAGCAAAGAGATTTCGTCTTTGGCATCCTGCGAAATGTTGTCGATGAAAGAAAGCTTGGGCCACCAATTTTGCTCCTTAAGATAATTAAAAACGGGGCGGAGGCTATATTTGGCTTCTGGAGCTTCCTTGGGGCGACCAAGATGGGAAAGGAGAATGACTTTGTTGCCGTTCTCGAGGAGCCAGTCGATGGTTTTTTTGGAATTGACCAATCGAGTGTCGTCGGCGACAGTGAGGGAGCCTTTCTTTTCCTCAAGAGGGACATTGTAATCGACGCGGATAAGGACGGTTTGATTGGAGATTTTTTTGCTACCTTCTAAGCTGGACAGGGTGCGTAGTTTCATGGAAACATTATACACTAAAAATTGAGTGATTATGTTTTTACTTGGATAGACCAAGTGCTTTAGTCAGCTTACCATGTCTCTTGGCATCGGCTTTTTGGAGGAAATTAAGCAGGCGGCGGCGTTTGGCGACTTGTTTTAAGAGGCCGAGGCGAGAATGATTGTCTTTTTTGTGCGCTTTGAGGTGGTCGGTTAAATGTTCGATGCTGGCGGTTAGGAGGGCAATTTGCACTTCGGGGGAGCCGGTGTCCCCTTCCTCGAGACGAAACTTGGCAATGATCTCGGTTTTTTGATCTTTAGTTAACATAGGTATCTTTCTTTCCCTGAGAGCAGCAGTGGATACCGCTAGCTTCAAGTAACCTGTTGATAAGGCTTATATTATAACATACTTTGTGTTAGAATGGTTGAATGAATGAGACGCCTCGCCACCAGTCGTCCGAAAGAAGTCAGAGCTCGCCAGTGATGGAGATTATTACGCCAGATGAATTAAAAGAGCGCTATGGCATAGAGATCAAGCTCAAGAGACCAGTGATGGCGGAGGCAGTGGAAAAAGCTCAAGAGAGAAAAAGCCTGCCGGCAGAAGAAAGAAGGAGAATGGCTGAGGAAGCTTGGAGAAAAACTAGAGAACAGCGGCGGGAGGAGAAGATGAGAAAGTCTCAAGAGAGAAGGATAGTACTTATGGCGGTGTTTGGAGTGATATTGATATTAATAGGAGGACTTTTTGTGTTGCAAGATGGGGTGGGGCAAGTGGGAGCGAATGAAATCCGTGTGGGAGGAGTGATGGGAGTGGAAGACGGGAGTGGAGGGAGAATAGAGAGAGATAAAAAGAGGGAGGAGGCGAGAGATGAACAAAGAGGGGGGCGGATGATGTCGATGACAGCGGCAGATGGAGAGCAGGAGAGGGAGGTATTAGCGGCGACGACAGAAGTCCAGCAGGAGGTGACAGCAGACGTGATTGAGGAGGAGGTGCCGGAAATATTAGTGATGGAGGAGGAAGTTGAGGAGGGGGGAGAGGAAGAAGGAAGGGATGTGGCGGAAGAAGAAGCGGGGACGGAAATGGAAACAAATGCAGTGGATATAACTGAGCTGGACTTTGATCTGAGACATATGATAGAGACGGATGCGGGTTTTATTGATCGGGCGAAAGAAGTATTAATGTTAATTGAGCAGCATCCAGATTGGGAGGCACCAGTAGCACTGTCAATGGTGGTGGCGGAAAATAGACAACTGGATCCGAGGGCGGTGAATACAGCTAATAGTAATGGAAGCGTAGATCGAGGGTTGTTTCAGATAAATAGTATCCATGGGTTTGATGCAGACAGACTATTTGACTCCGCATACAATGTGGATAGAGCGCACTGGGTTTGGGAAAATCAAGGCTGGAGAGCTTGGAGCACTTATAATGAGGGGCTGCATATGAAGTACTTAAACTTCTATGACTACTTAAAAGGACTAGGGTAGATGTGTTATAATTGGGGTCTTGCTCGCGTAGCTCAGTTGGTTAGAGCGTTCGATTCACATTCGAGAGGTCCTAGGTTCGAGTCCTAGTGCGAGCACGCTGGGGCTCTTAGCTCAGCTGGCTAGAGCGCCTCATTTGCAATGAGGAGGTCGAGGGTTCGAGTCCCTTAGAGTCCACTTGGCGTTTTGGCGCGGCTGTGCTGGATAGATTCGTCGGCTGACGGACTTCTGGGCAGAGGATGATTAACATGTGCTGGTAGCTCAGCTGGATAGAGCATCTGCCTTCTAAGCAGAGGGTCCTGGGTTCGAATCCCAGCCAGCATACATAGGCGGCGGAAGTTTTTTCTTATATCTGGATTTTGCCCTATTGACATTTGCTAAAGTTTTGTTCTAAAATGGATGGGTCTCAAAAAATTGAGATCGTTATTTATATTTATGTGTGTATGTAAATACATACAAATAGAAAGAAAGGGATTTATGAAATCTGCCTTAAAATTTTCCTGCGGCAGTGCGATTTTCGCCCTTGCGTTAGGACTTGGAGTGGCTCGAGCGAGCGCTCAGGGAGTTGTGCCTGATCCGATGGATCAGAATACAGTGGTCAACTTGTTTGTGGCCGGAGCGTTAAACTTGGATTGTGCCAACTCTGTTGATTTGAGCATTCCCGCTGGTTTGGGTAGTGATGTACAACCCGTAGTGTGTACTGCTTATACTAATGGCCCAGGAAGCTATGACATTGAAGCCCAATTGTCGGCTACTTTAATGGGTAGCGGAGCAGCGACCGGAGAGCAAATTGCTAGAATTGCTGGCAATCCGACCTATGCCGCTCCAGCGGTTTTGGCTGATGGCGCCACCAATGCTTGGGGACTACATCGCTGGGCAATTCCAGCAAGTGTTTCTTGTTCTAGCTTGAGCCCTGAGGGTACTGCTTGGGGAGTGACTGGTAATATTGTGGCCAGTTCTTTAGCAGCGAGCAGCACTGGCGATGAGTACAAGTTCTGTGTGGGCGCTTATGTGATTGAGCCCAATAGTGCTGGTGTCTATACCGGTAATATTACTTTTACTTTGAGTTCGATTGATTTGATCTAAGCTGAGGAAATTACAGTAAAAAGGATGACCACCCGCTCTACGAGCGGGTGGTTTTTTGGTATGAGCAATGAGGAGGATAATCATCTGCCTCAAGCGAGTGGTTTTGTGATATTGACATTTAGGAAAAAAACATCTACCATGGACAGTAAGAACTATCAATTAACTGCCTTAATAGAAAGTAATTATGTCTTTAAGACCGATAATACCCATCCTCTCGATGTTGATTAGTTTAGGCATGGCAGCTGGGCCGGTATGGGCGCAAAGCACTGGTCTGACGGGACAGATGCAAGATCTGTCGGAAAATAGATTGATAGACGCTGATATTCAACCACTTAATAATGGCCGGATAACGGCAGCGGATGATGCGGAGGCGCTATGGAAAGCCAATCAAGATTTCTTTATTGATCATGTAGGGTCGATTGAGCCGGACGGAAGATTTAGTGTGAGTCCCACCTTATTTACGCTCAACGCCCAGCGAGGAGATACTATCACTCAAATAATTTATGTCATTTCCTCTAATCCCGATCCGACCACTTTTTATCTTTCGGTGGAAGACTATGAAGGAACCACGGATTTGAGCAAAAGTCATGTGTTGCTAGGAGAGGAAGATAGTGAATATGGAGCACGTCATTGGGCGAACTTGCCGGTGGAGCAGTTTACGTTGAATATGGGCGAGAGAGCTAATATCAAAATTACTTTTACCGTTCCAGACTATGCTGACCCCGGAGAGCATTACGCAGCGGTGTTGGTGGCCAGAGCGCCCAGAGCAACAGAAATGGACGGTGATGCGCAAATTAGTGTGATTAGCAGGGTGGGAACGATGTTTATGCTTAATGTTGCCGGACAGACGCGGCTAGAAGGAGAACTGGTAGACTTTAGCTTGGCCCGCAGAGGTGATGACAAGGTGAATAATGTTTTTGCTAATGTATTGAGCAAATCGCCAGCAGTCTTTAATCTAACTTATAGGAACCCAGGGACAACTCACTTGGGAGTACAGGGAACACTGGAAATTACTAATCTGTTTGGCAGGGCGATTGAAGTAGTTAATCCCGATGCAATTAGAAGATCGGAAAGGCATTTGGGAACAACTGCTTTGGCGCTGGAGAAGTTTAATATTCTGCGCGGAAGTGTGCGTAGTCAGGAAGTCATGACTGGTTATGTGGACAGAGAGATCCCGCTGTTTTTTGGGCCCTACAAAGCACGTCTGACGATAGATGATGGTACTGGCATTCAAAAAACGGAGAGCGTGGCTTTCTGGTATATTCCCTTCCCACAAACGCCAATTGTGGCAGGGGTGATTGTTCTCCTAGTTTTAACAATTGTGATTAGAAAAAGAATTAAGAAAAATAAGGGAAAGAGTATTCTGGATTAAAAAATGCATAAGGCAGGTAAATGGTTGCTGGCTTTAGTGATAGTGGGAGCGGGGATGTTGGTGAACATCCCTGCTGTCTGGGCAGCGAAGGTGAATGAGCAGATTAATGTGACCGCGCGGGTGTCTGACCTGCGGCCATTAGGAGCTCCAGAATTGGAAGTGAGTACTAGCGGCAGTCGAGCTGACTTTACCAGCAGCTTTACCCATCTGGAGTCGTATGTTATTTATATCTGTAAGGCGGAAGTGTTGGGGAGCGATGATTGCACGAGCGCCACGGCTCAGGGATTGGTGGCGCAATTGACGGGAAGTTTTGCGTTTAATGATCCTGACTTTATACAAGACGTGATTAATGGTCTAAATCTGGGGGACGGTGATTATATCGCCCAGATAGTGGTGAAGGATTATTGGGGTAGGAGCGCTACTTCGGGGAAAAGAGCTTTTACTATCAGGACTCAAGTTCCTGACTTTACGGCAGTGAGTGAGAGTTCCTTTGATGGGGCGTCGCAGTGTAGCCTCAGCGCCAGACTGTATGGCACTTTTCAATTGCCGAGTTGTTTTAATATTGCTATGGAAAACCTAGGCAGCGGAACAACAACATTGATACAACGGTGTTTTACGACCGGAAGTAGCTGGAGTACGGTGATTGGGCTGGGAGTGGCAGGCAGCTATAGGTTTAGAGTGCAAGCAGTCGATCCTAGCACCCAAACTACTTCTGAGTGGTCGGCTTGGAAAACTCTGATTGTGCATAACTGCACTGAGCCTGAGAAACCGCCCTCGCCGCCGCCAGACCCGCCGACGGTGGACGGACCGACTATTGGAGGCTCAACTGGTGGGTTTGTGTGTGTGGAGATTTTCATTAGTAAGTATGGCGAAGGCGGGGAGAGTGAGTATGGAGGGTATAGATTATTGAAGTGTTTTTGTGCGAGTGAAATAGCTAATGATAGCTGGTCACTAAATTATGAGTTGCCGGACGGAGAATATGAGGTGGTGATACGGGGAGTGACGGAGAGTGGAGTGCCCTTGTCGGAATGGTCAGGGGAAACAAAGTTTGAAGGATCGGGAGGTAGTTTGTCGGCGGCAGCGGGACTGACAGCCCCTGGGTTTTCTTTATTGGCTTGGTTAGCATCCTTGAGCCAGACTGGTTATAAATATCTGGAGATGGGGATAATGGTTTTGGGAGCAGGAGCGGTGATAGGACTGTGGTGGCTGTTATGGTATAGAGCTCATATGGTGACAGTGATTGACTACGAAGAATGGAAAAAAGATAAGAAATCAAAGAAGGTAAGAGCGGAAGGAGCGATGGTAAGGTTTATTGACGCAACAGGAAAAGTTGTTTATCAGAGAATTACTAATAAGAAAGGGCGAGTGCATGCGCGCCTAAACAAAGGGGATTATGTGGGAATGGTGAACTGGCGCTTCTATAGATTGATGGAGACAAAAGATTTGGACGTGGCGGATAGAGAAGGAAAAAAGTTTTTAGCCGCAGATACCACATTGTCGCTGAAACATACCAAGTCGCTAACTTATTACCTGCCAATGGCGACGGCACCATTGACCGATAATGAATAAACAGGCTATAATGGTTAAAGTAAAATGTTAAAAAAAATATTATTAAGTCTGGCTGTGGGAATGTTATGGTGGGGAGGGAGTGTATCGAGAGTGGAGGCGCAGTCGGCAGGAACACTAGCCGATCCATATCAAGTGCGGACAGTGAGTACGATTTACATTGCGCCACCGGCTACCTCGAGTGGTATTTTGAGTTTTAGTGGAGTGGCTTTGTCGCGTTTTCAACCCATACCGTCGGCGGGCATAGACAGTGGCAATCCGGCGCATTATACGGAAGCAGTAGAAATTGAAGATGAGGATGAATGGGTGGTGACTTTGTATAATCAAAGTGGGGCGCTGCAGATGGTGGAGGCGACGGTATCTGGTCAGCTAACACAGGTTTTCTCGCTTGATTACCAAGATCCTCAGGTATTTAAGAACTTATATAGCGCTGACTTGGATTTGGCTGATATGGGTATCTCAAACACCAATATTAAAGTTGATGAGCGTATTTTTAAGTTGCAGGTGGATTATTTATATCGCACGCCTAATAATATTGAATGGCGGTTTAGTGCTGATCCTTTCTTCTATAAAGTTTCGACTGATGTTTATGCGCCAATGCTAAATATCTATCGAGATTGCGACCCTATGGGCTCAGGAATATGTGTGCCGATGCATTCAGGGAACATTAATTATAATGATAGTAGTTTCGAGCTGCAACTATATGCGGTGGATCCAGACGTAGTGGGGGGCGAAATAGTAGTGAATACGGGATTGTTGCGCTACCGATATAGTTGGGTGGAGGATACTACCGGAGGGGTGGCTAGCTGTAATGATTACTGGCAGACGGCATCGGGAAGCGCGATAGTATGGCAGGGAGCCTTAAATACTGGAGTGCCCAATGATGATGGATTGTTATATCAAGATACTACCACCCTAGCTGATGTGGAGACGGCCACACCGAGTGCACAGCTGCTTTGCTATCAAGTGGAAGATAATGCGGGCAATGTAGGAAATGATGAGGCGCGCTTCAATTTGGTGCTGCCTAAATATATAACCCTTAGTTGTGGTGATTATCGAGGTCAATTGTATGGTACTTGCTCAGGAAGTGAATGTGATAATTTGTTATTAAACCCGATTGCTCTCTGGGGTCAATCATCGCTGGTGAATGGCTTGGCTACAGACGCAGGCGAGGAGATGCTGGGGAATACGCTTTCCTGCGATATTACGACTAATTCGCAAACCGGTTATGAGCTCCAAGTGGCGGCGCAGACAAGTGCTAATATGATGGGGAGTGGCGGAAGTGAGTTTATTGGAGTGGTATCGGGGACTATAGCAGTGCCACAGGCGTGGCCTGATCCGCTAACTAGCTCACAATGGGGGTTGCGTGTTCACTCAGCTTCGGGGGCAGATATTTATGATAGTACTGATTGGGGAGCGGATAGTTATACGGGAGGAAAGTGGGCGGGAGTGACCACTACAGATCAAGTTCTCTATAGCAGAGATAGTAACTTGAACTTGAGCTCATTGCATACAGAAGTGGCGGCCGATGACAGGGCGGTGGTGCAGTTTGGAGTGGAGGTGAAAGATACGGATAATTTGCCAAAAGGGACTTATGTGGTTAACCTAACTTTTACAGTGACGACGGTTGACGATTAAAAAACTTTCTTAAATTAGACCTACTTGGGATATAATAGACGGTATGGCAAGTGAGAAAAATGAGCTGTTGGAGCGAGTGGAGGGGTTTTTAACGGCTCAAGACGTGGAGAGCAAGGAGAAAGAATTAGCATCTCAAGAAAAATTAACTCTAAAAAGTGACTTTTGGCAAAGCGCGGAGGCCAAAAAGGTTAATCAGAAAATTGCCTCATTGCGAGGGAAAATTGAGGAGCTAAAAAAGCTCAAGTCTCTGAGAGAAGAATTGGAGATTGCCTTATTTCTAAGTGAGGAGATGAAGATTAAGCAAATCGGCCAACAGACGGAGAAAATGCTCCAAAAGTTAGAGTTAGAAACATATTTAGGCGCCCCTTATGATAAAAATGGAGCGATACTGAGCATTCATTCGGGCCAAGGAGGGACAGAAGCGATGGACTGGGCGGCAATGGTGGCGAGGATGTATGAGCGGTTTTTTGAGCGACGTGGCTGGCAGTTTGGGCTAATTAGTCAGTCGGCGGGTGAGGAAGCGGGAATTAAGGAGATGAGTTGGGAGATTACCTCTGAGCTTGCTTATGGGTTTTTGAAGCATGAGCGCGGTACGCATAGACTAGTGCGTTTATCTCCTTTTAACGCGGATAATTTGCGCCAAACTTCGTTTGCGTTGGTGGAAGTGCTTCCCTTAATTGACGAGGGAGATCAGACAGTGAATATTAGTAGCGATGATTTGGAATGGAGTTATTCGCGCTCAGGCGGACCGGGGGGGCAGAATGTAAATAAAGTCAATTCGGCGGTGGAATTGTATTATTCGCCGCTAGACATAACTGTGCGCTGTCGAGAAGGAAGATCGCAGGAGCAAAATCGTCAGCAAGCCTTGATGATTTTACGGGCCAAAATTGCCCAAATTAATGAGGAAAAACATCAAGCTGAGTTGGCGGCGGCGAAAGGCGAGTTCAAAACAGCATCTTGGGGAAATCAAATCAGAAACTATGTGCTACATCCATATAAATTGGTGAAGGATACGCGCACAGAAGTGGAAACATCACAAACAGAAGATGTGTTGGACGGAGATCTGGAGATGTTTATTGAAGCTCAAGTGAGGATGCTTAAGGGCTAGTCGATGGTAGTGATGGTAAAAGTGATTAAACCTTCATAGTTGTCAGATATTTGAGCCTCACTGAGGCTGGCGCCAACACAAAACTTGTAGCTGTCGCTGGTCACCCCAGAAGTGCTGGAGTTGATGATGGTGCCGTAAGTACCCCAAACGGGAGCGGTGGTGGAGAGATTACTACAAGGGATAGCGGTGGATAAGTCTTGGTGGTAAACGCCCCAAGCGTTGTGGGTGCCGTCGTTGAGAGCGACTGGGGAAGCAATGTCGATGCCGGCGAGAGAGTTGAGCTGTGAGAGGAAGGCATCGGGATGGGAAGAAGTAGTACCGACTAGCTCTGGAGAGGTGAGAACATCAATAAGATAACCACTAGTGCCATTGGTTAAGACATTGCAGGCAACAGGCGAGATATCATCACCAACACCGGCAGGAATAGCTAAAGAGGCAGAAGGATCACAACTCATGGAAACATAGCTGACGATATTAATGGCTATTTGATGGCCTTGATTGGTGGAGACGGCTGGATAGTCGAGGGCTTGAACTAAAGAGTGGCGGCCAAGACCTAGTAAACATAAAGTAAGGGATAAGATGACTGTTTTGAGCACGACTTAATTACAACACAGATGGAGTTGTTTGTCAATGATTTTAAGGAGAGAGGGGGAAGGTTTTTTTCCACCACACGAAGAACTTATCGACAACAGTGCGTGGAGGACGAGAATTGGCGAGGAAATTGCTGAGAACATCAGTAAGCTGACCTTGATTGGTACGCGGATTGAGGAGCATGACGATTTGATAGGGGATTTTGCGGGTTTGAATGATGACCATGGTTTGCTTGTCGTCCTGTTCAAACCAAAAATACTTGCCCTTGCTTTCCCAAGGATAAAAGTTACGGCCAGTGTAGACACCGTAATTGGTGATGACATGATGAGTGGGTTGAGGTTCGGCGATGGTGAGGACGATAAGGAGAAAAGCGATGGCCAGAAGCATCATCAACATATAAAATTGATTGAGGAAGATGAGGATGAGAGCGATAATTAATATCAGCAGACCGAGATTGAGATAGTAGCGGCGGGTAGCTTGTTTTCTGATATGACTGGGACCATACCAAGAAAAAAGGGTGATTTCGACCTCCTGATCTCCCAAACCTCCATAAGGGTCGTTGTAGTAGGGGTCGGAAAACTCGTCTTGCTCGTCCAGCTCGTCGAGTTGGTCGAGTTCTTTGGTTTCAGCCATATTAAGTTTTAATGATAAGGTAAAAACTGGAAAAATGCAAGTTCATAAAATTGTTTCGAGATAAAATCTCAAAACAATTTTATTTCTTAAGACTAATCTTAATACTAGGACTCATGGTGGCCGAAAGGCTAAGTTTAGTTAAGCGCTCGCCACAAGCCTTGATTAGAGCTTGGAGGTTGGCGATTAATTCGGGGGTGGGGGTGGAAGTTTTGCCGATAGCGACGTGGATTAGAGGGGCCTTTTTTTCGGTTTTAATGATGGTTTTGCCGCCCTCAAGCTCCGCTTTTTTCTTGGCAGGGTCGGTGGTGATAGTCTCGTTTTTGGGGTTAGGCATCAGACCTTTGGGGCCAAGGAGGCGGGCGAACTTAGCTAATTTAGGCATATATTGAGGAGTGGTTAGGAGAACATCAAAATCAATTTTCTCGGCAGCAATTTGCTCGAGCAGAGCATCATCGACAATGGCAACGCGAATTGATTTACCAGTGGCATGAGGAAAAACAACGGTGAACTTATCGCCGACTTCGGCTACTGAGCCGTCGGCACTAATGGTGCCGGCAAATTGGGAATAAGAAGTTTTTTTGATCAACTCGATGGCTTCTTCAAGAGAATAGTTGCGGGTTTTGTCGATTTGACCGCGAGATTGCTGATATTTGGCCGAGCGAGAGCGGACGGACTTAGGAGGAGCAGCTGGAGCTGCTTCGCCCTCAGTGGCGACTGGCTCAGTAGTCTCGACAATTTTGTAGTTAACTTCGGTCTCACTGATGGAGACATTTTTTTTGGCGCCCATAAAGGTCCTTTCGCGAATGACTCGAGATCACTCTCCCGCTATCAAAGAAGCGGTCCTACTTATTATTATATTTAAGATACAGCTACGCCCATACTCTTGGCTGCGCCGATGACGGAATTGACGGCAGCATCGAGATTGGTGGTGTTAAGGTCGGCGAGTTTTTCCTGAGCGATAGCTTTAACTTGGTCCATGGTTAGAGTGCCAGCACTTTCGGATCCAGCCTTGCCAGACCCTTTAGAGATTTTGGCGGCAGCTTTAATCATCGCCGAAACCGGAGGGAGTTTGAGCTCGAAAGTGAAGGAGCGGTCTTGATAAACGGTAATCTCAGCGGGGATAATTTGGCCTTTTTTATCTTGAGTGGCGGCATTATACTGCTTCAAGAAATCCATCATATTGATGCCAGACTGGCCCAAAATAGGACCGACTGGAGGGGCGGGGGTGGCGCTGCCGGCGGGCAGATTCAATTTGAGAACATTGAGCACTTTTTTAGCCATAAATTAACTTACTTTGGTAACTTGTAAAAAGTCTAGCTCCACCGGAGTTTCGTGGTTAAAGATATTAACCAAGACTTCAACCTTACCGCGAGCATTGTCAATGTTGGAGACAGTGCCGAGAAAGTCGTTGAAGGGGCCGTCGGTGATGCGTACCGCCTCACCTTCCATGTAGTCGGCCTTGAATTGAGAGGTGGATTGATTCATGTATTTTTGGATAGCTTCGACTTCGGACTTGGGAAGGGCGGTGGGTTTGTTACCCACGCCGACAAATCCAGTTACTCCTTGAGTGGTGCGGACGGCCAGCCAAGTCTCGTCAGTGAGCTCCATATTGACCATCATATAGCCGGGGAAGATTTTTTCGGTGACGGTTTTGCGGCTGCCGCGTTTGATTTGGATTTTTTCTTGGGTGGGGATGAGAACGCTCAAGATTAGGCCAGTCAGATCGAGCGATTCGGTGCGCTGGCGCAGAGCCTCGGCCACTTTGTTTTCATGTCCGGAATAGGTGTGGATGATATACCATTTGGCTTTGGGGTTTTCTCCCGCGGAAATGGTTACTAGATTGGGCGAGGGAGTGGAAACTTCTTGAGTCTCGGGAACTTCGGGGACTGATGGATTTTGGTTGTCTTCTGGCATGAGAACTATTTGATAAAAAGATTGATAAATTGGCGAAACACCCAGTCGAGAAGGCTGATATAAACTGCCCAGATAACGGTGATGCTCAAAACCATGGAAGTCAATTTCTTAGTCCTCTCTTTTGAGGGCCAAGTGACCTTCTTAAACTCGGTTTTGACATCGCGCAAATACTTAGTGAGTTTTGCCATAAGGGAGGTATTATATCATAAATTGGCTGAAATGTGGAGATGGAGGGTAATGCTCCCTCGTCTGGCTAAAGATGAATCCCGCGGACTACAAGCTTAGGATATTTTGCTCTAAGATGAAAAGAGGAAATAACCAAACTCTATTTCATCGCTCAACTTTAAGTTTGGTAAGTTAAGTTGTTGACCCTTGACTTACTATAAATCAACTATTTTTCTGCCCAGAAGTAAGCGCTGATTAGACTTGACTTCTGAACACCAGTTAGCAAGCGTAGGCTGCAACTGGCATGGCTCCTCTATAGGAAGTGGCGAGAGTATCGCGCACGTCGGTTAAGAGGGAAGCCACGGTTCTGCGAGAGTTATCGACAGATATGGTTTTAATCGCTGTTTAACGTCTGGCCGATCAAAGACGACTTGCCCAGAGAATTGATTTTAACCGTCAATTCTTGGTCATCCCCATTTGTTAAATAACAGGGGTATTATATCACTCCTCGAGTCCTAAATCAATATCAAGTAAAAATGAAAGGCGCTGCGCAACTTTGTTCCAGACGGGGACGACAGTGCCTTCGGCCCAAGGAGAGGAGGAGGGGCGGGTGAACTTGACGAGCATGATAAAAGCAGGATCATGGGCGGGAGCGAAACCAACAAAAGTATGAACGGTCTGATCATTGTCCAAGTAGCCACGACCAGAGGGATTGGGGATTTGGGCGGTGCCGGTTTTGCCGGCGATATAGCGACTGTCTTTGAAGATGGAGTGAGTATTGGTATGCTGGGCGGAGGAGATGAGCAGCTCAATCATGGTCTGGGCGGCTTGCTCGCTGATGGCCTGAGCGACAACTTCGGGCTGAGTGATAAACTCCTCTAGAGTTTGATTATCAACTATCTTACTAATGATTTGGGGCTGCACGATAGCGCCCTGATTGGCGAGGGCGCTGGCGGCGCGCAGGAGCTGGAGGCTATTCATAGTAATACCCTGACCAAAACTGCGAGTAGCCAACTCGACTGGACCCCAAATCAATTTTTGGAAAGCTGGCTTATCTTCCTGCATCTCTAGACTAAGGGGCTGATTGAGCAGAAAACGATCAATATAGTCTTGAAAGCGTTTTTGGCCCAAGGCTTCGGCAATAAAAACCATGGCTGTATTATCGGAGCGAGCTAAGCCTTCGGCGACGGTGATGTTGGGATAGTATTTATTATCCCAGTTTTTAATGGTGGCATCATAAACAGCGCGAGGGCCGGCGCATTTGGTGCAGGGAGTACTGGGAGCAACAGCGAGAGAATCAATCCCAGCGGCGACAGTAAGCATTTTGAAAACACTACCGGGCTCATACTGCTGAGAAAGAGAAGGATTATGAAAAAGGGTAGGGTCGGTATGGCGAAAGTCGGCGGGATAGTAACTAGGATAAGTGGCCCAGCCGAGAATAAAACCAGTTTTGGGGTCCATAACAATGATTTCGCCACTTTCGGCCCCAGTCGTTTCCAGTCCTCTGACTAGAGTGTCCTCGAGGAAGAATTGAAGGTCACGGCGAATGGTTAAATAAATATCGCGACCGTCAGCGGCAGCATCGGAAAAGCCTATTTGGTCGGCAATGGGCTGACCGTCGGCAGCTACCAAGACGAGTTTACGACCAACTTGAGCAGCCAAATCTTTGTCGAGAGCACCCTCAATACCAGAATAACCAATATCGACACCAGCGTCGGTCTTGCCGACATAACCAATGATTTGGGCGGCCATGGAGGCTTCGGGGTAAATGCGAATGGGAACAGGGTCGAGACCGAGAGAGCGCTGCTGGAGAGCTCTGACCTGATCGGCAAGATCAGCGCTTAAAAGCTGATCGAGAGTGATTTGAGAGTTATCTTGTCGCTCTAGGAGAGAGTTAAAAATGATGTTCTGGATAGAGGAAGGGGTTTCCTCGGGGTATTTTTGGAATAAGATGGGGGCGAGCTGGAGGCTGAGTTGATGATAGGCATCGGTCAGGGAAGTTTGGCTGGTTAAAATCTTAAAGAGATGGTTGTCGAGAAAAAGGCGGTAGTTGTCTTGGTTGCCAACTAAAAGAGCGCCGTCGGTGGTAAAAATACGACCGCGCTGGCCAGAAATAGAATAGGTGCGATAATATTGGTTGTCGGCCAGAGCAGTAAAATAATGATGGCGGACAATTTGATAAGAGAAAAAGCGGCCGATAATCAGTAAACACAAGAGACTAAAAACTAGGCAAATATAGAGGCGGCGGCGGCGGAATTGACGCCAAAAAGTATTGTCTGGGTCCATCATAATGATCCTAACAGAGACGGATGGGAGGAGTCAATGACAAGTTGATGGGTGATGTCGTGAAAATCAGAGTCGGAGAAATTAGCAGTCTGAGCGAGGAGGGATTGATTAATGGCAGTTTGATTATGAAGATCGCGGATCTCCTTCGAGAGAGAGTCTTTCCTCGCCTCTAATTGAGAAACGGCGAGACGGCGAGAGAGCTGCTGATTATTGCTAAAAACAGTAGAGAATGCTTGGAGAAGCAAGAGACAAAACAAGCACAGATAGTAGATCCCAATTACTTTGGTCATATTTTTTCAACCACGCGCATTTTGGCAGAGCGTGATCTATGATTTTGGCGCAACTCAGTTTCGTCTGGGGTAAGAGGCTTTTTAGTTAAAAGCACGGCTGCAACAGGTTTAGCTCTCGTTATTTCTCGGGCGAACTGCTTCACAACTCTATCTTCACCTTCGTGAAAAGAGATGGTAACTAATCGGCCGCCGGGACAAAGAGAGGTAAAGGCCTTGGGAAGGGATCGTTCGATATTACCGATTTCATCATTGACTGCGATGCGCAATGCTTGAAAGACTTTGGTAGCAGGATGGAGGCGACGACTAGTATGTCCCCTACTCTGCTTAAAACCGGCTCTGTCTTTAATGCGAACGATCAGATCCACCAATTGCTGGCTTGAGCGAAAGGAGTCTTGGCCATGCTCAAGGCGTTCTTGGACGATGGCACGCGCTATCGCGCGTGAGAGACTTTCATTACCGTATTCCGCCATCATGCGGGCGAGGTGACTCTCCGGTAGAGCCATTAATAGGTCTCGTGCCGTGACGGCCAGTCTCTGATCAAGTCGCATATCCAAGGGAGCGTCGTGCAGGAAACTAAAACCGCGTTTCCTAGACATTAACTGATCGGTGTTTGTGCCAAAATCAAAGAGCGCGCCCGCGATGAAAAGCGGACTTATCTCGAGCGAAGAAAGAACTTCGTCGAGCTTAGCAAAGTTAGCGCGAGAGAGAATTAGTTTGCCAGCTTTAATTTCCCCAGCAAAGTTGGTTTCTCCAGCATTAACTGCTTCTTCGTCAAAATCCAGAGCGATGACTGAGCATCCGCGAGAAAGAAGTTCGCGGGTATGGCCACCAGCGCCAAAAGTAGCGTCGAGATACCAAACAGGGGCAGGAGAACCATCAATAACGATGGTTGGCCTAGGGTTAAGATAATCAACGGCGGTAGTTAGCATGACAGTTTTGTGCATATAACTACTTCGTATTATATCAAAGGGTGTTTTTCCGGTGAAGAAGAAACAGCGATCCCCAGATCGATATTTTCGGCGATACTCGCGGCGTCTTGATTAAGACGATCTAAAAGAGCATTGTAGGTGGCTTGATCGAAGATTTCTAAACGATCGGAGCTACCGACAATTACCACATCACGAGTTAGATTGGCTCGCTGCACCAAAAAGTCGGGGATAAGAATACGTCCCAATTGGTCAGGAACAACCACTGAGGCTTGATTGGACAGCAAGCGAGAATAGTCGCGATGGGCTTGTTTATTAAAGGACAACAATTTTAACCTCTCCATTTGTTCCGTGAAAATCGCCTGAGGGAACAAAAAGAGCGATCCATCGAGGCCGGCGGTAATCACCCACTGGGCGCTCACGGCTCGAAAAGGTTTGGGGAGCGAAAGACGCCCCTTAGCTTCGAGCTTATGGTAGAAGCTACCGATGAACATTGTTATGAGGATATATTACCACTTTTTACCACAGTTGCAATAGGGAGTTTTTTACCGTAATAAAAAACTTGTTTTAATTGATGTAATTAGCCTATAGTTGCAATATTATGCAATATATGTTATAATGTTGTTCTTGTTTATCTGCGTAGCGTAGAAATAAACGAGAAAATCTTTAACAAGGAGGTGTTATAAATAATGGCAGCTTGTAATCGTTGTGGTGGCTCTGGTTATCTGGACAAAAAGTCTGGCAAATCGTCAACTTGGCTGTCCTTCCAAGGGGGGTCAGCAAAAAATTGTCCAAAGTGCCATGGTTCTGGTACAGTCAATTATCATGAGACTACTACGAGTTCTAGTTCTCGTGACCGACACCAAGCGCGTCGTCCCGGCGATGGAAAACCTGATGGCTGGAAGTCGCGTAGCCCAAAAGGCGAGCGCCAAAACCGTATCAACAATAATAATAACAAGAATCGTTTTTAGCATCTAGACCTGAGCATGTCTTAAAAAGGCTCAATTAATTATGAAAACAAAACTGAAACAAATACAAGAAAATGGTTGGAGTTTTAGATGGTTTCTGAAATCTGAGTTGGCTCAGGGTGAAACCCAAAATTATTTTGGTCAAATTGTTTCTATTGAAGATGAGTATATTTTTGTCATTCTCTTCCATAGAGAAAGCACCCAAAAAGGATATGAGTTTGTTGCTCATGGTAAAGTTCTAATTGATGATATTGCCTATTTTTCTATTGAGGCTAACAGAGACCAGCCTATGCCTCCTCCCGATAAATACGATCCGGATCTTTTGACAAATGAATACTACGACAGTAATGGCAAATTGTTGGGTGAGTATCGATAAGGATGAAGGGTGTATACGAACGACAGCAGATTAAGAATTGCGTGAGGTTTTTAGTGCGGGTTATGTGGGCACGCTTACCCTGATGGTACAAGGTGTAGGGTAAATTCAAGGAACGATCGGGGGTTTTTGAAGATTTCGGTCTCGTGATCACTATGAGTAAATACTATTTGGTCATCGATAGTGGTGAGGATAACTTGATCATCTTTTTGCTCTACCTCCCAATCATAGTTAGAGATGTTGATTATATTTTTTTCATAAAATGTTTGTCTCGCTCTCAGTATATACTGCTCCCATTTGAATATGTTCTTTCAAATAGGCAGCCAATGCGTTCGTCAAGAGAGTGATTTGAGTGATAGTGGTTGATTTATTAAGTGTATGCTTTGGGAATTTTGGAAAAGGAAGTTGCCCGATTAGCAGTACTTGTTGCCAATAATGATATGTGTTAAATCGCCAAGACGATAGATATTAAGAGTGTCAGTTAGTTTTTTATGATAACAGACTTGAAAAGTTATACTGGCATCAGAAAAGCCTTGAACTTTACCATATTCGATAGCGTTATCAGCGTGAAAAATGAAATGTAAGCCAGCAATAATCTCTGTTTTTTTGAGGATGTTTAAGACGTTGGAGAATGACAAATCGGTGATGTTTTCTATTTTCTGGTTCGGAGATGCAAAATAAAAAAGATTGGTTTTTTTAGCGAGGTCGATTTTGTGCTGGAGAGAAATAAGATATTTACTGTGAGCAGAAAAATAGGTAACTTGAGAGAGAGGAATAATCATATAACCATCAAAGAATCCGTTCTCGTCATAGAGCTTAAATAAAATGTTCTTGCTTTGTTTATCAAGATGAAGAATTTGTCCCACATCAAAATCATTCGAGTGGGAATAGTCTTCGTAAATCTCGACTAGATGCTTACCTTCTTGTAGTTTTTCGAAGTATTCGAAAGTGATGTTTGATTTGGTCATAGATGTATTATACAAAAAAATAATTTGTTACCACATCGGAGTTTTATCTCCGACGTGGTAACTGGAGGGTTCTACCATAGGCCAAATGCGTCGCTGGTTTTTTTTGGTTTTTGATTTTTGGCGTGACGGGCTTTGACCGCAGCACTGCCGGCCTTACTCTGTTTGTAGTTAGAAGACTTTTTGTCTCCAGAGCGCGGAGCAGAGTGCTTATCATAAGTACTTTTACGAGTATTTTTACCATGAGAAGCCATTAGTTCTCACCTCCATTTTAAAGATTTGACACCAACCCCCGCCGCAC
>Ga0099364_10004423_pt1 | contig 21310 bp, 13 predicted proteins | sample TergutTh196P3_FD_73070 | JGI IMG/M metagenome (GOLD analysis project Ga0099364, IMG submission 73070) | Microcerotermes parvus P3 segment gut microbial communities from Pointe-Noire, Republic of the Congo - Th196 P3 | ecosystem: Host-associated > Arthropoda: Insects > Digestive system > Gut ... | reverse complement strand
AGACTGTATGTTACCAGAAAACCTGTCAGTTTTTTCCGCTCCCTGTCAGTTTTATCCTTATCAAAGGTCGCTCCCTGTATAATCGTTCCGACTTTAAGGCCAGGCTCCGGCGCTTTTCCCCCAGAGACAGACTGACCGCATATAGGACATTCCATTTCGTCCGGTCTAACCGGATATCCGCATGAAGCACATCCTATGGCAGTAGCCTTGGGATTAAAATCATCTGGAGCAGAACCGGCAACCGTAGCTCGAAGGTTCATATTATCAGGAGCGGAAACACCACCAACAAAATTATCCGGAATGGCGCCGCTTACAACGGTTACCCGTGGACTATAATTATCCCCAGCATATTCATATCTGGGCGTCCTTTCATTAACATATTCAGTCAGTAACGCATTACATTTTTCGCATTTCACATTCCCGTCGGGATTATCCCATCCGCAATTTTTACATCTCATTTCTTTATTCTTTATTTTTATAAGTTTTTGAAGTTTTTGTGTTTATTTCAGTAAAACCAGGTACGCGGACATCCGTCTGCATACATTGTTAATACCATAATATTCTCATAGGCAAACAACTTCTGTCTAAAGTGATGTTTCCCACCCTGGAACTGCCGCTGCATGTTGCGGTATAGGAATACCTTCCATAAGGCAGGTCGGTGAAGGTAGCCGTACCGGCCGCTCCGCAACCGGGATTGCCTGAACCTGAATAGCGTAAGGTGATAGTTTGGGTTCCTACACCGGCCAATGTTATCTCTAAATTTCCGCAAGTTACATCAGTGCCTACCCAAAAAGTAATAGTTCCTTTAGGTAATCCACTCTGCGTCACACTGATATTGTGTGATGTGACGCCTCCGCTGACGATTATATCTGCTTTCCGCTCTGTTTCTGAATTGTTAGTGGCTGTCACGGTGACTGTGCGGTTATTTATCCCGGAAGACGGACTAACCGTAAGCCAGGATGTTGCATCACTGACAACTGTCCAGCTTTCGTTGGAAAAGATGTCAAATGTTTGTTGTCCTCCGGTGTATGGGAAATTCAAGGAATACGTCGACACGCTCAGGGATGTAGTGACGCCCGCCTGTGTCACATCGACGATTTGTGTCAAACCGCCTCCGCTGACGGTAATTCTTGCCGTCCGTTGCGATGTTGAAGTATTGGCGGTGGCGGTAGCTGTGACCTGATCGTCGGAAGAGCCATTTGTTTTCGATAACGTAAGCCAGGAGGCATTGCTGACAGCGCTCCACTCAATATTGGATGTAATCGTAAATGACTGTTGTCCGCCGGCGGCAGAGAAATTCAATGACTTCTGAAGTACGGTCAGGATTGGAGTTGTACCCTTTTGGGTCACAATTATAGTCGGACCAATATCCATATCGGGGATGTTGTAGAAAAATTGGTGATAATATCTTACGGAAGTGGTTGGATTTGGGTCAACAGTGACCGTCACCGGTTGATTATTTGTGCCGCGAGACGGAGAAAATGTTATGCATGGAGCGCATGTATTAATACCTGACGGGGTTATATTGGCATGTTCCCAACTTATGTTGGATGAAATTTCAATCACATTCGATCCACCCTCGGCTTCAAATTCCAATGAAGCCGGCGATATTGAAATGAATGCCGCCTCTTGTTCGATATTTACGATTCGTTCCTCCGGAACATCTTTGCTTTTGACGGTAATCAGCGTCTTACGTCCTTCTTTTATTGGTTCGGATATAGCCCTGACTGTCACCGATAAGTCGCCTTCTCCTTCGAGCGGTTCAATATTGAACCATGCTGCTCTATGAATGATTTCCCAATTTGTATTGGATTCAATTGTAAATACTTTCGATTCGTTGGCTGTCGCAAAGCGAAGCGTTTCCGGAGTTACTCGCAAGACCGGATTAGCGCCATCTATTGTAACGTCGATGATAGCCGGCTTTTTCATCAAGCCCTTACCGCTGACTGTGATAGTCGCTGTACGTTGTAGTGCGCTTGAGTTAGGATTGGCGCGGACGGTCACCGTGCCATTGTTCGATACGGGTGACGAAAGGACGGTAAGCCATGATGAAGCATTACTGCTGACTTCGACACTTAAATCGATTGTGTTTGATGTAATAGTAAATGATTCCGATCCTCCGGAGGATGGAAAACTCAACGATTTTGTCGATACATCCATCTTTAATGCGACATAATCACTCGATTCAAAACATCCTGTCAGGACTAATAACGGGATGAGAATGTAAACGACCGCTTTTGTAAATTTCGATAATATTCTATTTTTCATAATTAGTTAGATATCCCCTGTTATAAACTCAAATTTCGAGACAAAGGTAAATGTTTTTCCTTCTTAAACAAACAAAATTCTAAAAAAATTAGAAAAATAAATACCTTCTGATTTCACGGGCAGATTGCCCTTCGAGAACTGGGAGTGCGGACGGGACGTCCACATTTTTGATTATGCGGACGTCCGCACTCCCAGAAAGAGAAATTCTTTTATTTCATATTTTGGTTTTCTCAAAAGAAAAGGTTTACTTTGCACAATATTCTAACTGAAAATTATTATATGGAAATCAAAAGATTAAAATTACCCATAGGTATTCAGACATTCGAAGAACTACGAACTGACGGTTATGTATATGTTGATAAAACCAAATACCTTGTCGACATGATTGATAAAGGCAAGATATATTTTCTTGCCCGTCCCCGCAGGTTCGGGAAATCGCTTACCGTTACAACGTTCGATGCGCTGTTTTCGGGCAATAAGGAACTGTTCAAAGGACTTTACGCGGAGGAGTTCTTGAACAGGCCGGATTTTAAGCCAAGTCCGGTTATACGATTGGATATGAGCCAGGTAACTAATAACAAAGGGATAGAAGTATTTGAATCTGATTTAAAGCAGCTGACAATTGAAATTGCTGAAAGAATGGGGGTTGACGTCCCGTCACACCTGCCTTCGGGCGCTGTTTTGAGGAATCTGATTGTAAAAACGGCAAGGAAGGAGAATAGGAAAGTGGTCATTCTGATCGATGAATACGACAAACCCTATACCGATTTCGTCAACGACCCTGCCATGGCAAATAAAGTCCGTGACGTGTTGAGGGATTATTACATTCAAATAAAAGCCAACGATGAGTATATTCGTTTTACTTTCATCACAGGAATTTCCAAATTCGCTAAATTCGGCGTTTTCTCAACCCTCAATACGCCGACAGACATCTCGCTAATGCCGGAATATTCCGAAATTTGCGGTTATACGGAAGAAGAAATCGCTCAGTATTTTCCCGATTATCTCGAAGAAACAGCAAGCCGAATGAAAATAACAACCGATGAGTTAATCAATAGCATGCGAGAATATTACAATGGTTTTTGTTTCGATAGAGAGGCAAAAGTAAGGCTTTACAATCCCTTTTCAACCCTTTCGTTTTTTGCAGAAAAAGAATGGTTTAATTATTGGATAGATACAGGCAGGTCAAAAATGATTGCCGAATACTTGAAAAATCGACATATGACGATTGAGCAATTTCGCCATTTTCCGGTTTCAAGGGATTTTGTAAAAAACCCCGGTGACATGGATTCGACGCCTGCTTATGGATTTTTGTATCAAAGCGGCTATTTGACCTTGCGCCCGGGTACGACCAACCAACTATCGTTAGATTACCCCAATAAAGAGACGATCCATTCGATGTCGAAACTGTTTACCCAAAATATTGTCACAGGGAATGTTTTTGATAATTTTCAAAACGCATTGCTGGCGGCCTTGAATGACAAGGACGTTAAAAAGTTGGTTCTTGTATTTAATCGCCTGTTAGCAAGAATACCCTACGATGATTATACCAAAGCCATTCAGCAGAATGTCCTCTTTGACGAGTTCAAGTTTCCTGCTCAGGAATGGCTCTACCGCACCTCTATCCTTTCCCTGTTGCACGGCTGTGGCGTGGAAGTCAATCCGGAGGTACATTCTAATTTAGGACGAGCCGATTTAGTGATTCTACACCGTGGCGTCGCCTGGGTGATCGAAATTAAAGTAGCTTACAGGGACAGAGGTGACAATCCTGTAACAAAAGCAGAAGAGGCATTCCGGCAAATCGAAGACAACAATTACGCAAAACCCTTTTCCAATGCTATTTGTATCGGTCTGGCTATTGACGATTCGGAGCGTCAGATCACGGAATGGAGAAAGAGTTAGTTGATAATCCGAAGGACGTCTTCCGGCGTATCTGCGACATGCCAGAGACAGGCGTGTTCTTCGCGAACAAATTTTTCGGCGACGGTATGCTCGAACATTTCGAGTAACGGATCGTAAAACCGGTTTGTGTTGAAGATGATTATGGGTTTGTGATGTAAACCTAATTGTCGCCAGGTGATTATCTCTAAGAGTTCTTCCAGTGTGCCGTATCCGCCGGGTAGCGCAATGATGGCGTCTGATAGATCGGCCATCATTTTTTTGCGTTCGTGCATCGTTTGGGTTTGGATGACGGTCGTCAGGTTGGGATGACATAATCCTTTTTTTACCATGAATTGGGGAATCACGCCTGTGACTTTTCCTCCCGATGCCAAGACAGCGTCAGTGATAACGCACATCAGGCCTTTGTTACCGGCGCCATTGATAATGTGCAAGCCACGTTGTCCAAGCAAAGCGCCTAACTTTTCCGCCTCTTTGACGTAGATATTATCTATCAGGTTGCTCGAAGCGCAGTATATAGCTATTGTTTTAATCATTTTTTTGGAAATATAACGGTAAAAGCGCTTCCTTCGCCTGCTTTGGTTTGTACTAACAGGTTGCCGTTGTGCATCTTGACGATTTCGCGCGAAAGGCTTAATCCGATACCGGTACCGCTTTTCTTTGTGCTGAAAAAGGGGATGAACATTTTCGCCTGTACTTCCGGCGTGATACCGCAGCCGTTGTCGGCGACTGTGAGGTACGGGTTATCGTCCTTAGTTCCAGAGAAAAGGATAATCTGAGGCTCGTCTTTCTCTTTTACGGCGTTTGTAGCATTGGTGATGAAGTTGATGATGACCTGCTCAATCAGGTTGCGGTCGATGGGCGCTATCGACGAGGCATGGTCTGTCCTGACCTCCAACAGGACGCCTTTCTGGGCAAGGGAAGGGTACATCAGGCGATAGATGGAACTCATCAGTTCGTGTAGATTCACCGGATGTATCTCAGGGACAATGTTTTTGCTCAGGTTGCGATAGGTGTCGGCAAACCGGAGCAATCCCTCGCTACGACGGCGAATGGTTTCCATAGCGGATTCTATATCTTCGAAATCGGACGACTCTTTCAGCGCCATTTCGTCCTTGATAATCTCCATCCGTTTTTTCAACGTGTCGGCCAAGGACGCCACCGGGGCTATGGAGTTCATGATCTCATGGGTCATCACATTCAGCAAACCTTTCCATGCGCCTGATTCGACTTCTTCCAATGTAGCGCTGATATTGTGAAAAGCTATCAAAAGGTACGTCTTCCCGTCGGTTTGAAAGGTGCAGGCGTTACTTAGCGTTTTAATCGTTTGGTTGCCAGCATTGATTGTCGTCAGACGATTCTCTCCTAACGGCATGTCAATCAGTTCGCGAAACAAGGCTGGATGTCGTTTTTGCAGCCAGTTAATATTTTTGACGTATGGAATCTTGAACATCGTATTAAACGAATCGTTCATCCAGAGCGTATCTAACGTATCTATGTTATAGGCTAATATTCCGGTATTGACTAATTCCAATATTCGTTTCAAGTATTGCTGTTGTGCTTCTTTTTCGCGACTTGCGGCAAGAAAAGCGTCGCTGATTGCATTGAAATGCTGGTAGAAAATGTTCCGTTGACCGCCTGTCTCCGGATAGCGTTTTGAGAAATCGCGATACCGGACGGCCTCCACAAAATCGTCAATATCGCGGAATATCTTAAACAGTGTTTTGAGCGTATAATAAAACAGATAGATGGTTACGAGCAATAGCAGGATGGTCAGATGATTCCTGCCATTTTCAAATAAATAAACAGTACAGCCTCCCGAACAAAGCGTAAGTATAAACAAGACAACAAAAAAAGATTTCAATCTCATAAGTCATATTTCTCTAATCGCCGGTACAAAGCGCCGCGTGTAAGGCCGAGTTCCTTAGCCGCCTTGGAGATATTGCCCTGATATTTATCTACTACCTGCATGATAAAGGAACGTTCCAAATCTTCCAAGTTGCCGTTCGTTTGCGGAGGCGGCGCCTCTTGTGTTTTCTGTTCAATGGGAGAAAATACGACGTCATCCGCTTTCAGTATAAAACCGTCGGACATGATAACCGCCCTTTCTACCGCATATTGGAGTTCGCGTACATTGCCCGGATAGCCATAAAGCATCAGTTTGTTTTGGGCAGGTTCGGAGAGGGTCAATTCGGGTTTCAGGTATTTTTCCGTATAAATGCGGAGGAAATGCTTAGTAAGCAGCAGGATGTCGTCTTTTCGTTCTCGCAGGGGTGGCGCTACAATTTCGACCGTATTGATGCGGTAAATCAAGTCTTTACGGAAACGATGCTCATTTGCTAATTCTACAATCGAAACGTTTGTCGCCGTAATCAGGCGCATATCCACGGGGATGGGGATATTTGAACCTAAGCGAGTCACCTGGCGGTTTTGTAGTACGGTAAGCAGTTTCGCCTGTTGTTGAAGGGTGATATTGCCTATCTCATCGAGAAAAAGGGTGCCTTCGTTGGCCGCTTCAATCAGTCCTACCCGGTCTTCGCGGGCGTCGGTGAAGGCGCCTTTTTTATGGCCGAACAACTCGCTCTCAAACAGTGTATCCGTAAGTGCGCCGACATCTACCTTGATGTAAGGCTTGTCTTTGCGGAGCGACAGCCGGTATATTGCCTGCGCTATCAGGTCTTTTCCCGTTCCGTTCTCTCCGAGTATCAGTACATTGGCGTCGGTAGGAGCTATCTTTTCCAATTTGCGGAATAGATGCTGCATGACTTCCGATTCGCCGATAATCTCTACCGGAGGCTTTACCTCTTGTTTTTTGCCTGAGGGCGTTTGCTTTTCGAGCGCTTCGTTCAGCGTTCTGAGTAGCTGTTCGTTGTGCCAGGGCTTCACTAAGAAGTCGGTTGCCCCTTCTTTCAGGCATTTGACCGCCAAGTCAATATCGGCATAAGCCGTAATCATTATCACTTGTGTCCGGGAATTCCATGCTTTGATCTGCCTCAGCCAGTAAAGACCTTCGTTTCCGGTATTGATAGAACTGTTGAAATTCATGTCTAACAGCAGGATATCGATGTTATTCTCGGTTAAAATACGTCGCAGATTCTCCGGGTTCGGCTCGGTGATAATCGTTTTCACTTCGGGTTTAAGCAGGAAACGGACTGCTGTGAGCACATCTCGGTCATCATCGACCACAAGCACATTTGTTTGGTGTAAGCTCATTTTTTTTATTTAGTCTTCAAATAATTCGTTCAGGTCTACTTCCAATCCCGGCAGAATATACACTGGCGCTTTCTGGCCGGATTCGTAAACTGTGCCCAAATCGTATTTGCCGTCGGGTTGCAACAGAAAGACATAGACAACTTTTGCTTTAGGGTCAACAATCCAGTATTCCCGTACGCCGGCAGCTTCATAGAGGTTGAATTTGTAATTCCAGTCATATTTTAAAGTCGAAGGCGACAGTACTTCTACGATTAAATCCGGAGCGCCGATGCACCCTTTATCATCCAATTTGGACATATCGCACACAACGCATATATCCGGTTGAACCACATCGTATATCTTATCATCATCATTTGAGTCATATAAAGGAAGACGGACGTCGAAAGGCGCCTGATAAACATGGCATTTCCCTTTTTTCAGTTCAATAAAATTGTCAATCGCTCTAACCGTTTTAAGCAAAATACGGGCATGTCTGCGTAAAGGCGCCGACATCAGATGAATAAATCCATTTATTAACTCCCGCCGTTTATCGTCTAACCATGTCAGATAATCAGCATACGTGTAACGCATGGATTCGTCCAATTCCAACGTTCCATACATCACAAACGGTTCTTCGACGATGTTGGGCTTCTCCGGAACAAGTTCGTATGATTTTGTTTTTTCCATTTTCTCGCGCGTACATTATATAATATATTAATCAATACCCCACAACGGAAACTGTTTAAATGAAAGCATCTCCGGACCTGATTTTTTGACTTCGGCATAATACTTCCGAAATATTTTAGTGATAAAGGTCTGTAACTCTTGTTTCTGTTCTTCCGTCATGTTGCCGCATAATTTCAAATAAGCGGCAAAATAGTAAAACGCATTTAATTGGGCAAGTTGTTCTACATGGAAATCAAGGTAGGTCCAATTTGATATTAATAAATTATCTTCGAATGATTGCTTGTCAAAACTAAAAATATTTTTAGGCCGTTTTGAATTTGAAATGGCTATCTCGAAAAATTCATAAATAGTGTTGGAGTAAAAAATGGCGCTGTCGAAGGATAATCCCTTTATTTTGTGAAGATAACTGCTAAAATTATCGGTTATATCCAAGTAGGTATCCATTATTATCGACCGTTTTATAGGCGTTGTGTCATCCCATACGGTAAACGGACGCGTAAAACTCTGTAATCTCCTACCCAAAAATTCCACATCACCTGTCTTGTTCTCAGGAATGTTGTTAGATACTAATTCATTCATTAGCAAACCGACAGATTCTTCTGTTACGGGTTTTTCAATGTATCGGGATAAAATATGATGAAATCTTGTTTTGATAACACATTTTTTCGTGTTTGGATTACTTTCCAATTCGGTAAGTAATATATCGGAACGATTGATAGCCCGGAGAAAACAAATGATCGAATCTATTTTATCATTGTATTCCGCTTTCTTGTCTTGCTTGAACCAGTCAAAAAACGGTTTGATTTCGTCTATACGTCCTTGTGCGGCATACCAGTAAATCAAATCGGCATCGTAATATCCAAAACTCTTTTTATAGGAATCCGGAAATTCCTTGCGAACCCGAAGCAAAAGCTCCACAAATGTCTCGTAAATACCTTTGATGAAATGCTCAATTCCTATCTCAAAAAGCACTTCCCAATGCAAATGAAGTTGCACTACCAAATGAGGATAGGCATCCATGAAACGAATAAGATGTTCCCGCTCTTTCACGGTATCACGCAATCGTTTAAAGTCTTTCCACCAGTTTTCAACCAACTTATTGTCTTCTTCCGAGAGCTTAGGGAGTTCTTCCGCCCTGAAAATCGTATGGATGTCATCCACACCGCTATCTGTGTCCTCATCCGGATAATCGTCGTCCTCCGAATCTTCATCCGGATAATCGTCGTCCTCCGAATCCTCGTCCGGATAATCGTCGTCCTCCGAATCCTCGTCCGGATAATCGTCGTCCTCCGAATCCTCATCCGGATAATCGTCGTCATCATTTGTAAACAAATTGTTGAAAAAATCAAAATCATCCGGTTCCCATTCATCTTCAGATCGAGTAAATGATGCTTCGAAGGCATCTTCTTTAAATTCTTCGAAGGTACTTTTGGGTACTTCATATTTTCCTGTTTCAATGCAACATTTCTTGTACTTTTTGCCGCTACCGCATGGGCACGGGGCGTTTCTTTCTACATTCATTCTATTTATTTTTAGTCTTCAAATAATTCGTTCAATTCAATTTCCAATCCATCCAAAATATGCACCGGCGCTTTCTGGCCGAATTCGTACACCGTTCCTAAATCGTATTTTCCGTCGGGTTGCAATAGAAAGACATTGACAACTTTTGCTTTAGGGTCAACAATCCAGTATTCCCGTACGCCGGCTGCTTCGTAGAGGTTGAATTTGTAATTCCAGTCATATTTCAAAGTCGAAGGCGACAACACTTCCACGATTAGGTCGGGAGCGCCGATGCATCCTTTTTCATCTAATTTAGCCCTATCGCACACAACGCAAATATCCGGCTGAACCACATCGTATATCTTATCATCATCCGTTGAGTTATATAAAGGAAGACGGACATCAAACGGCGCATGATAAACACTACATTTTCCCTTATTTTTCTTAATAAACGCTTTGATCAGGACGCCTAATTCCATAGAAACTCCTGCATGTCTGCGTAAAGGCGCCGACATAAGATGTATAAACCCGTTAATCAACTCCCGCCGTTTATCGTCCAACCAGGTCAGATAATCCGCATAAGTATACCGTAAGGATTCGTCTAAATTCAGCGTTCCATACATCACAAACGGCTCTTCTACGATGTTTGGTTTCTCCGGTGGAAACTCATACGCTTTTGTCTTTTCTTCTTCTTCCATAAACGTATAATTAATCAATTAGTCTTCAAATAATTCGTTCAATTCAATTTCCAATCCATCCAAAATATGCACCGGCGCTTTCTGGCCGGATTCGTACTCTGTACCTAAATCGTATTTTCCGTTGGGTTGCAACAGAAAGACATTGACAACTTTTGCCTTAGGGTCAACTATCCAGTATTCCCGTACGCCGGCTGCTTCGTAGAGGTTGAATTTGTAATTCCAGTCATATTTCAAAGTTGAAGGCGACAACACCTCCACGATTAGGTCGGGAGCGCCGATGCACCCTTTTTCATCTAATTTAGCCCTATCGCACACAACGCAAATATCCGGCTGAACCACATCGTATATCTTATCATCATCCAATGAACCTTGTAAAGGCAAACGGATATCGAAAGGCGCATGATATACATGGCATTTTCCTTTATTCTTTCTAATAAATGTATCCATCCGGTTATTCAATTGTGATGTAACCCTGGCATGTCGACGTAAAGGCGCCGACATCAGGTGAATAAATCCATTAATCAACTCCCGCCGTTTATCGTCCAACCAGGTCAGATAATCCGCATAAGTATAGCGTATAGATTCGTCTAAATTCAGCGTTCCATACATAACAAACGGCTCTTCTACGATGTTTGGTTTCTCCGGTGGAAACTCATACTCTTTTGTCTTTTCTTCTTCTCCCATAATTTTATGTTTACATCAAACGTCACAAACGTATAATTAATCAATTAATATTCAAAGAAATATTTTATTTAAATCAATTTCCAATCCCTGTAAAATATGCACCGGCGCTTTCTGGCCGGATTCGTACTCTGTACCTAAATCGTATTTTCCGTCGGGTTGCAATAGAAAGACATTGACGACTTTTGCCTTTGGGTCGACTATCCAGTATTCCCGAACGCCGGCAGCTTCGTAGAGGTTGAATTTGTAATTCCAGTCATATTTCAAAGTTGAAGGCGACAACACCTCCACGATTAGGTCGGGAGCACCGATGCACCCTTTATCATCTAATTTGGACATATCGCACACAACGCAAATATCCGGCTGAACCACATCGTATATCTTATCATCATCCAATGAACCCTGTAATGGCAAACGAACGTCGAATGGCGCATAATATACATGGCATTTTCCCTTATGCATTTCAATATATGATTCCATTCTGAAAGATAATTTTAACGAAACATGAGCGTGTCGACGTAAAGGCGCCGACATCAGATGTATAAATCCATTAATCAACTCCCGCCGTTTATCGTCCAACCAGGTCAAATAATCCGCATAAGTATACCGTATGGATTCATCTAAATTCAGCGTTCCATACATAACAAACGGCTCTTCAACGATGCTTGGTTTCTCCGGTGGAAACTCATACTCTTTTGTCTTTTCTTCTTCCATATTTTTATACTTTTAAACGTAGGATTTTTGTGTTCCCTCCGAAAAGTCATACAATTTAACCGCAATGAACGCAAAGGTTTTTCGCAAAGAACGCAAATGAGGATTTTGTCCGCATTCCTAAGTAAAAAATGCAAAAGTACGAAATATTTTTCAATTATCAGTTAATAATCTTCAGCTATTTTGGCGATATGTCGTCGATAAAGTCTTTAGCGTTACCTGCAATAGCGATTTAGTGTATCATTTCCGAACACTATGTGTCCGAAAATGGACACTTTTCAAAAAAACCGTCTTTAGTAATCATCTGTTATGTAGGATGTTAAAAATTTGGCATGATTATTGTGTTTATTTTGGTAAATAACAAAATAATTTATACAGACATGATTAAGATTACTGATATGGAAAAAATCTACCGGACGGAAGAAGTGGAGACGGTAGCCCTCAACAAAATGAATTTGGAGGTGAATGAGCGTGAATTTGTGGCTATCATGGGACCTTCGGGTTGTGGCAAGTCTACTTTGCTTAATATTTTGGGGATGTTAGACGAACCGACCTCAGGGAGTTTCCTGTTCAACGACATCGAGGTGTCGAAGTTCAGCGAGAACAAACGGAGCGACCTCCGGAAAGCCAATATCGGCTTCGTTTTCCAGAGTTTCAACCTGATTGACGAACTGACGGTCTTCGAGAACGTGGAGTTACCATTAGTGTACAACAATGTCAAATCGGCGGATCGTAAAGCCTTGGTAGAAAAAGCATTGGAACAGGTGCAAATGATGCACCGCCGAAACCATTTCCCCTCGCAGCTATCAGGTGGTCAGCAGCAGCGGGCAGCCGTAGCGCGGGCGGTCGTCAACAACCCGAAACTGATCTTGGCCGATGAGCCGACCGGTAACCTTGACAGCCATAACGGTTCCGAAGTGATGCAGATGCTCACCGAACTGAACGAAAAAGGTACTACCATCATCATGGTGACGCACAGCGTACACGATTCCCGCTACGCCCACCGCATTGTGCACATGCTCGACGGACGTACGGTAACGGAAAATTTCCTGAAAGAATTAGTTTAGATGTCGCCCGACGAACCCCTCACACCCAAGCTATGAAACCAATCATCCGCAACCTGCTTAGTGTCATCCGTCGTTTCAAGTTGGCGACGGCGCTAAATATTTTAGGACTTTCGGTTGCTTTTGCAGCCTTCATCGTCATCATGATTCAGTTGGATTATGATTACAGTTTTGACAAGTTCCATCCCGACAGCGATAAAATCTTCCGAATGGAAATGTTTACGCCGCAAACATCGCGTATACCTCTGATTAGCCGCCCGATTGCAGAGCGTTTCTTCGAATCGTCGCCGCATATTGTAGCGGGAGGGCTTTCAAATCAATCGATATCGGGAGGAGGAGGATTTGAAGTCTTTTTTCACGTTGAATGTGATGATGATAGCGAACGAAATTATTTTAAGGAAAAAGCGCTCGCTGTGACACCCGGATTTTTCGATGTGTTTACCTTTGATATTGTAGAAGGTTCAACAGATGGTCACCTGGCGCCGGGTAATATATTTATCCCGTTAAGTATGGCGAAAAAGTTTTTTGGAAACGAACCGGCAGTTGGTCGGCAGATTGTCGTTGATGGCCTGGGGAATCAAACCGTTTTGGCGGTATATCGGGATTTTCCGTCTAATTCGGTCATCAATAACTGCATCTATTCCTTCATGGATAAGGACGAGAATAAAGATAATTGGAGTTTTTCTGTTTATAATACTTATATTCGTGTCAATCAAGCGTCTGATGCGTCACAGTTGATTGAGAATTTCGTGCGAAATTTTGATTTCCGGTTAGTATTCGGACAGGATTTCAGTATGGAAGCGGCAGAAGCGGCAGGTTTTACTTATAGTCTGTATCTTACGGCTTTGCCGGAAATCCATTTTCAACCTAATCTACAGTATGATTTTGCGCCAAAGACAAGCCGGCAGGCGTTGTTGATTTTGCTTGCCATTGCCATCATGATTGTGGTTATCGCCGCTATCAACTTCACCAATTTCAGTACGGCGCTGACACCCATGCGTGTCAATAGTCTGAATACACAACTCGTATTAGGCTCCCGTCGAAATACGTTACGACTGTCGCTTATTTTTGAGGCGGTATTTATCAGTATGGCGTCATTTCTTGTAGCGCTTTTGTTGGTTTCGCTGTTTGAAGAAAGTCCGTTAGTCAGGTTGATTGACGCCGATTTGTCGTTCAAGGCGCATCCATTGATTTTTTCCGGCTCAGCCTTAGTGGCGGCGCTTGTCGGTTTGCTGGCCGGCGTCTATCCGTCGCGATATATGACCTCCTTTGAACCGGCAGTCGTGTTGAAGGGCAGTTTCGGACTGTCGCAAAAAGGGAAACAATTACGCCATTTATTAATTGGCATTCAGTACGTTGCCTCTTTTGCACTGATAATAGGCGCTTCATTCATGTATCTGCAAAACCGGTTTATGCAATCGAATCTGGGTTATGACAAGGAGGCGCTGATAACCGTCGATATCGGACGGATATACAGAAACCGTGATGCTTTTACTAACCGTATTAAAACTTATTCGGGGGTGGAGGATGTTACGAACAGTTATGCACTTTTGTCGAGCGCCGACGGGTATTTGATGTGGGCGCGACAATTCAGAGGCGACGACATCGTGTTTCAGGTTCTTCCCGTCCATCACACTTTCCTCAACGTGATGGACATCAAGCTGACCGAAGGTCGCAATTTCCGCCAGGAGGATGCCAATACGGAACACGGGGCCTGGATTTTTAACGAGACAGCCCGCAAACGATTCAACCTGGAACTGAACGCGATGCTCGAAGGGTGGGGTGGAGGCGGTGAGATCGTCGGTTTTATGCCCGATGTGAAGTTTGCCTCTTTTCGCATGGCGGTCGAGCCGATGGCGTTTTATGTGCCGGGAACTGCCAATAGTTGGCTCACTACGCATTTTGCCTGTATCAAACTGAAGGCGGGGACAAACATGCGTGCGGCCATGTCGCATATTCATGCTACGCTGGCTGAGTTTGACGCCAATTATACGTTTGATGTGCGCTTTTTTGATGAAGTACTGCAACGGTTGTACGAAAAAGAGACATCGCTGGGATCGTTGATCTCGCTCTTTAGCCTGATGGCTATATTTATTTCTATCGTCGGCGTCTTCGGTTTGGTCGTCTTCGATAGCGAGTGCCGGCGCAAAGAGATAGGTATCCGTAAAGTGCTAGGGGCGTCAACGTTGGGTATCATCATTATGTTCAACAAGACCTATTTCAGTATATTAACTATTTGTTTTGTTACGGCTACTCCGCTGGCGTGGTATACCGTCAATCGCTGGTTGCAGAATTTTGCATATAAAACGCCGATGTCGTGGTGGGTGTATCTGCTGGCGCTTGCTGTGGTAGCAGTGATTACATTTGCTACGGTAACTTTCCAAAATTGGCGGGTGGCGAATGATAACCCGGTGAAGGCGATTAGAAAGGGTTGAAAACGCGGACGGGACGTCCGTGATCCCAGGTAATCTGAATCGCTGTTAATAAAAAATATCAAATATTTTGATATTGAAGAAATAAATATACTATCTTTGCATCACTTTTCTGTTTTCTCTTATTGATTTCCAAAAAATGATATGCGCCAAATTTTTTTTATCAAAAAATGAAAAAACCTTTTTTACGAGATTTTCTAGTATCGGGAAAAGATGAAAAATCATACTTGAACGGCTATTATCATTATTATTTGACGTTTTTCGAAAGACGGGTTCAAAAAATGGCGTTATAATTGGTTCACTGCCATCTATTTTTGTCATGATTAAATTGAAAAGTGTATCAATTCCGAACACTAAGTGTCCGAAAACGGACACTATTTTTACCGCCTGAATATGTATCTATATGATATACAGATAAATAGCACTTTGGCACGATAATTGCATCATAAAATGTAAAATTAAATATAATAACTATGGACAGAGCGATTGAAAAGAAAAAATGGACAAAAAAGCGGATTATGCTTATTGTAGGGGTAGGGGTATTTTTAGTGTTGCTTATTTTTATCATTTTCAGTACATTCGGAAAATCGAGGTTGAATGTGGAAAGTGAACGAATGACGATTGCCGAAGCGAAACAGAGCAATTTCCGCGAGTTTATTCCGGTGACCGGAACGATACAACCTGTTACTACTATTTACTTAGACTTACAGGAAGGCGGGCGCGTAGAAGAAATATATGTCGAGGACGGGGTTATTCTTACAGAAGGACAGCCCATCCTGCGATTAGGTAATACGGACCTTGAATTAAGTATCGTACAGCAGGAGACGTCGGTATATAATACGATGATGCTGATGCAACAGGCGCAAATACAGGCAAGGCAAAATACGGTCAGTAATCAAACGATGATGGTGGATATGGATAACCAGCTAAAAGAAGCGAAACGGCTGTACGATCTGAATGAGAAATTATTCAAGTCGAAAACGGTAGCGGAGCAGGATTATTTGGAGGCCAAAAACAGATACGAATACATGGTCGAGAAAAGAGCGTTAGCGTTAGAGATACTTATTCAGGATTCTATAGCCTCGGTACAGCGTATGGAGCAACAAAAAGAATCATACGAACAGGCGAAAAGCGCCTTGGGACTGATGCAACGTAAATTTGCCGACCTTACCGTACGCGCTCCGGTCGAAGGACAGCTCACTTCGTTAGACGCCGAGATAGGCGAAAACAAAAGCAAGAGCCAACGTATCGGCCAGGTTGACGTGCTGAGCGGTTTCAAAGTGCGGGTCGATGTGGACGAACATTATATCTCGCGCATCTACTCCGGACTTGAGGGGCAATACCGGTTAGGCGATACCATCTATACGCTGACCATCCGCAAAGTATATACGCAGGTCACCTCCGGACGTTTCGCCGTAGATATGCTGTTTGAAGGCAAAGCGCCCGAAACGATCCGCCGCGGACAGACCCTGCAAATACGTATCGCCCTCGGCGACGAAACTGAAGCGCTGATAATCCCGCGCGGCGGATTCTACCAGCAGACAGGCGGCAACTGGATTTTCAAGGTGTCAAAAGACGGGAACAAAGCATACCGCATCCCCATCCGCATCGGTCGCCAGAACCCCGATTATTACGAAGTGCTCGAAGGCCTCGACCCGGGCGACCGCGTAGTAGTGAACAGCTACGAAAACTACGGCGACATACAAGAGCTAGTAATTAAGAATTAGTAAATAAGAATTAATCATTAATCATTAATCATTAATCATTAACAATTATCTCCTCATGTACAATAATTTAAAAATAACAATCCGTAATTTACGCCGCAGCGGGGTCTATTCCGTCATTAATGTTGTCGGATTGGCGGCGAGTTTGGCGACGTGTGTCTTTATCGTGTTGTGGGTGCAGGACGAACGAAGTTATGACCGGTTTCATCGGGACGCTGAAAATATTTACCTGGCGACAAGCCAATTTAATGTAGAGGGAAGAGAAATGCACGCACCTATTACTCCGGGATTAATTGCACCAACCGCCAAGGAAGAGTTCCCTAATGTTGAGGCCTTTTGCCGATTGCGTGAGTGGGGCGCCGAGTTTTTGCAATATAATGACTTTAAATCGTCTTCGGTATCCTGTTATTATGCAGACCCCAATTTTTTCGATTTTTTTAACTTTCCGATCGTGAAGGGAAACAGGGACAATCCGCTTCGGAATCCGACCGATGTAGTCATCAGCGAACGGTTGGCTAATGAACTTTTTGGAGATCAAGACCCTGTCGGGAAAATACTGTTACGCGACAACAGACGGGAAATACATGTTACGGCAGTGATGAAAGAAATACCCCGCAACACCTACCTGCAAAAGGTGGATATGGTCAGTTTGTATGCCATCGACACCGCATCGTATTACAACCGTGTTTTGAACAGTTGGGACGGCGCCGAGTTTTATTCATTCATGCGGGTGAAACCGGGAACGGACGTTTCACATCTTGCAACACAACTCTTCAACAAGCAGCCGGAACAATGGCAGGTTTTTCGTTCGTTTTTAATAAATCCATTAGTTAATTTACACCTTTATAACATTCAGGGCGAACCGGAAGGATTGAAAACAGTGCGCATGTTTCAATGGATAGCGCTTATTATTCTTGTGATTGCCTGTATCAATTATGTAAATTTAGTTACGGCAAGGGCATCCAAACGACACCGTGAAATAGGATTAAAGAAGGTGATCGGCGCAAAAAAAAGGCAACTGTTCCTGCAATTGATCAACGAGGCGGCAGTACTTTTTGTCATTGCGATACTTATCGCTTATATATTGAATATTTTGTTGATGCCTGCATACAATCAACTGTCAGGCAAGGAAATAGTATTCGGATGGTTCGACATCAATGTATGGGGAATCTATTTCATCATGTTGCTGGCTGTTGTTGGTTTGGCCGGCATCTATCCGGCCTGGCTGCTGGCATCGTTCAAGACGGCAAACGTTGTACAAACCGTTAAAATGAAACGTGGCAGTAATCTTTTTCGTAAAACGCTTGTTGTCACGCAGTTTGTTGCATCTACGGCGCTGATTGTCGGCACACTTACGCTTGTAGCGCAGATGAAATATATCCGTGAAAAGGATATGGGGTATGACCGTGAAAATGTACTGACATGCTCCATGATCAACATGCGAAGTCACTTTGACGCTGTGAAAGCCGAACTGGAACAGCAAACGTCCATATCAGGCGTAACGGCGGCGAGTGGTAATGTCATGAATGTAGCTTCCGGCCATGGTTTCAGCAATTGGGAAGGAAAAATGAGCGAAGGAAGCGGGTCGATGCATTTACAGATTCGGGTCGATACATCGTTTGTCCGGGTGATGCGTATCCATTTGCTTGATGGCGTTAACTTTACATCTACATCCGAACGGCAATACATCCTGAATGAAGCAGCCGTAAAAGCGATGGGACTTACAGACCCTGTCGGAAAATGGGTGGAGCTAAACGACTGGAAGATTGTAGCAGTGGCCAAAGATTTTCATTTCCAAAGTTTACATCAGGAAATCGGACCTTTGGTAATGTTTTATGAACCAAGCGATTTCGGGCAACTTTATGTGCGCACCCGCCCTGGTAATACCCAACAAGCCATTGCCGCCGTTGAGAAAGTGTGGAAACAATACAATTCGGATTATGCTTTCAGTTACAGTTTTATGGATGAAACTTTCAATCGGATGTACCAATCGGAAATGCGTACAAATCGCTTGTTCGGCACATTTTCCATTATTGCTGTTCTGATATCGTGTCTTGGACTTTTTGGACTGGTTGTTTTCTCCGCTGAACTGAAAACAAAAGAAATCGGTATACGCAAAGTGCTTGGCTCAAGTATATTGGACATTGTCAAACTGTTGACGGTTGAGTTTCTAATATTGGTTGGCATCGCCATATTGATAGCCATCCCATTGTCTTTCTACTGGATGGACAAGACATTACAGGATTTCGCCTATCGCATTTCTCTTTCGTGGTGGATATTTGCCGTGGCGGCTTTGATTACCATAGTATTGACGCTATTAACAGTGAGCGTGCAGGCCATCAAGGCGGCAACGGCTAATCCGATAAAAGCAATCAAGACGGAGTAGGAATCAATTACGAACGTTCCTTAGCGTTAAAAATCAAATAAATCAAATAAATCATAGTAATTGTATGGAGACGTTTTTTTTAAAAATCACATGGAGAAGTCTTGTCAGAAGGGGGCTGTTTCCGATCATCAACATCTTAGGGCTGTCCATTGGGTTGGCGGTGGTATTGTTGATCAGTCTGCTCATTTTCAGCGAGCGGTCGTTTGATAAAGCGTTCATTGAAAGCAGTAATATTTACCGTATCAATTCCAACTTAACGGCGTTTATGCCCGGTCAAACCTTTGCAACTGTTGGCAACGCAGTAGGTCCTGCAATGAAAGAGGCCATTCCGGAAGTGCTCGCTTCCACGCGAACTTGTCATCATAGCTATGTTGCACGGGTCAAGGAGCATCCCATGCGAATCAATTTGATATGGGCTGACGAAGATTTCTTTCGACTGTTCGATACTCCCTTTCTTTTGGGGTCGCCTGAGGCTGCGATGTCACGTCCAAATACGGTAGCCATATCGGAAGAAATGGCAAGAACGCTATTTGGAACCGGCAATCCCATCGGTGAAACTTTTTCCTTAGACAACGAGCATCTGATGGAAGTAGCCGCTGTGTACAAAGACTATCCAAAAAACAGCTCTTTTTGGGAATACAAAATAATCGCCCCATTTGTTCATTCCTATCCCACTTGGATACATGACTATATTCATTGGGGAAACCTCGACTATGAAACATTTTGCCTATTGGTTGAAAAAGCAGATACGGCGCATGTAGGAGCACAGATGCGGAATGTTTGTTCGGATGCCAACGAAGGGAATTTGTGGTATTGGCCTTCCTTGCAGCGGTTAGACAAGATACATTTACATTCCGAGCAAATCCCTAATAGTCGCACCTCGTCGCAGAGCGACATTGGAAAAGTAAAAATGTTGTCGTTGCTGGCGGTGATCATTCTGGCGGTTGCATGTATCAATTATATGAATCTGAGTACGGCCCGCGCCCAAAAACGAGCCAGGGAAATAGGCATCAGTAAAACGGTCGGCGCCAGACGGCATGAATTGATTACCCGTTTACTGCTCGAAACAGGCGTCTTTACCTTTATATCATTTATTGTGGCTTTTGGGCTGGCTTTCATCTTGCTACCCACATTCAACAGTCTGTTAGACGAACAGTTGCAATTCGGATTGGCCTTCCGACCGCTATTTTTAAGTGTCGCCTTGTTGATTTGGGTCGCTACCACCCTGTTGGCAGCATCCTATCCTGCCATCTACCTGTCCGGGTTTCCGCCTTTAATGGCCATACGCCAAAGCGCTTCCACCGGTCAATCAAGTCATGTCCTCGTGCGAAAAATACTTTCAATCGCACAGTTCGCCGTTGCCGTCGTGTTGATAGCATGGGTGTTGATTATTCAGACGCAAATCAAATATATCAACAACAAAGACCTCGGTTATAATCCCCGCAACTTGATAGGCCTGCAGCTTCGTTCGTTGCCGAAAGACACAGATTTAGGGCCATTGGCAAACGAATTCAGGGCGGAGAGCTCGGTTGAAATGGCATCGTGTGAGAGTGGTTATTTTTTTCAGGGAAATGGAATGGTGCTACTGAAGAATGTAGATGACAAAACAGGTTCAGTGTTATGGAGTATTACGGCTGACCCACATTTTATCGACTTGATGCAACTAAAGCTGATTGCCGGACGACCATTACCTGAAAAACAAATTGGCGATAGCATTACCCAAATCATACTGAACCGAGCGGCTGTGGAGTACTTGGAAATGACGCCCGAAGAAGTGATTGGCAAAAGAGTATTGGCGCAGATAGATGAAAAAATTACGGAGGTATGCGGCGTTGTTGAGAATTTCAATTATCATCCGCTACACCTTCCTGTCTCGCCCTTTTGTATCCATAATGGATTCAGCCGTGCTAAGTGGGTAATTGTGCTTCGCGTACAAAAAGGCAACCTGTCGGAACAGCTGAAAACCTACGAGTCTATCTTCAAAAAACATTTTCCCAATGAATTGTTTGAACCAAAATTCCTTGATCTGGAAATAGAAAAAACTTACGAAGGCGAACGCCGTACCAAC
>Ga0099364_10004422_pt1 | contig 21311 bp, 20 predicted proteins | sample TergutTh196P3_FD_73070 | JGI IMG/M metagenome (GOLD analysis project Ga0099364, IMG submission 73070) | Microcerotermes parvus P3 segment gut microbial communities from Pointe-Noire, Republic of the Congo - Th196 P3 | ecosystem: Host-associated > Arthropoda: Insects > Digestive system > Gut ... | reverse complement strand
GCGAGGGCGACCGGTCGAGGAATCGTGCAAGTCGATATTGCCAACACGAAGAGCATGTGGTTCGGTCAAAGTGAGAAACAGATTAAGGAAGTTTTCAATCGTTACCGTGCGGCGGTCAAGAGTTCCGATGTGATGCCGATATTGTTGTTCAACGAAGCGGATGCCGTCATCGGTAAGCGGCAGGAACTTGGCACGACGCGTAATGGTCCCGGTCAAACGGAGAATGCGATTCAGAACATCATTTTGCAGGAGATAGAAAATCTCGATGGTATTCTGATTGCGACAACGAATCTGACGCAGAATATGGATTCGGCGTTTGAGCGTCGGTTCTTGTACAAGATTGAGTTTGAGAAGCCGACGCAGGAGGAGCGGAAACAGATTTGGCGGGCGTTGATTCCTGATCTTTCGGAGGAGGAGATTGCCGCTTTGGCAGGCAGATTTGATTTTTCCGGCGGTCAGATTGAGAACATATCTCGTCGCTGCACAGTCGCTTCGGTTTTGCGTGGCACTTCGCCGGACTTGGACGCACTGATGGCGTTCTGCGAAGATGAGTCGAGCGGAGAAAAGGTCAAACGCATCGGCTTCGCGGTGTGAGGTTATATTACCCCCCCGCCGTTTATGGTATAATGCTCGTGTATGTGGGGGGGCGTAGACACCGCACCACAGCACGATCCAGTCCCTTACAGCCGCTATCGAGAGGGCAGTAGGGGGACTACATTGAGGAGTAAAAATGAATTTTGAAGCAGGTTACGAACTGATCATGACCATTGTTAACAAGGGTTGGTCGGAGAAGGTCATCAAGGTAGGTCGCGATGCCGGCGCACATGGTGCGACGGTCTTGCACGCACGCGGCAGCGGTTTGCATGACATTGTCAGCAAGTTGGGCATTGCTATTGAGCCGGAGAAGGAGATCGTTCTCAATGTGGTATCGAGCGACAAATCGGAGGCGATTGTTGCGGCGATTGCTCATGCGCTCAATCTAGAGAAGCATGGCACGGGCATTTCGATGGTGATTCCGATTCGCTGCGTGGCGGGGTTGTTCAAGCCGGAAAATTAAAAGGCAGGTTGCCGACCTCCGGGCGGTAACCTGCGCCATGAAAATTACTTGTCCGCACTGGTATCCGGGGATTGCGCTGCGCTGCATCTGATATTGCCTTTGTTTGCACATTTCTGTACCATTCCGACGGAGAGTCTCCTATCGTTGGCAGTGAAAATGTCCTCCCAGCAAGCAACGCAACCTTCAAACCCTTACACTTTGGCTCCCTTCAATTTCGTGGACTTGGAAGATGAGGCAAAAAAATACATTACCCAAGTCAACGAAGAAGTTGCGCAGGTGATTGCCAATACCCGAAGTGAAGTCGAACACATCCGTCAAACCGCCGCCGCCGAATGGGAAAAATCCACTGCGGAACTAGAACAAGCACGCATCCAAGCACGAGAAGAAGCAGAAACAATCCGAAAACAACTCGACGAACTTCGCCAGCGGCTCCAAGCAGAAGAGGAAAATTTCAAAACCCGAAAAGAGCAACTTGAAAGCGAAGCAATCAAACTCAAAGCCCAGTTGAAACAAAACGAAGAGACAGCCCGGATAACAGGATACGAAGAGGGCAAAAAAGTCGGTTACGATGAAGGACACTCCAAAGGTTACGCTGACGGCGAAATGCTGGCAATGACCGATTACGCCGAAAAGGTACAGCGAGAGGCAGAGATTCAACTGGGAACTAAATTGGAAACACTATTGCCTGCCTTAACAACGATGATCGAGCGGCTAGAAGTGGCAAAGCAAGCATTTTTGCAGCATTGGGAACGGAATGTGGTAAAGATTGCCGGAGCGATTGCAGCGAAAGCGATTGACCAGGAACTCCCGGAAATGATCGATATACCGGTTCGGTTGTTACGCGAGGTGTTGGAATTAGGGACGGGCAGTACATCAATTCGGATTCGCTTAAATAGCGAAGATTATGATGCGCTGAAGCCGCAGATAGACCTACTCATTCAAGAGATGACCCGTTCGGTTCAAACGGAGGTCATCGGAGATTCTTCAATTTCGCTGGGCGGCTGTATCTTGGAAACGCCGCAGGGGAGCATCGACAACCGAATCGAATCCCGGCTCGCACGCATCGAAGAGGAACTTTGTTTTGCGGAGCCGGAACCAGTGCTATTGTAACTGGGCGCAGCCCAATAGTATCTACACAAGTATTTGATGCCTTAAAAGCAAGGCTATCGAGGTAGGTTGCCGACCGCCGGGCGGGCGATCGCCTACCTTTTCGCTCCAAACTGAAACTTGTCGACGGACTGCGCTTTACACTCAGTCCGTCGACACGTTTGCCAAAACCGTAACATTGTAGAGAGCCGAAAGTCAAAAACCTCATTTTTACCTCATCTACAAAAAACAAAACAACCTCAGTAGCCGATGCCCCTGAAAAACTAACCTCATTTACCCCATTTTGCGCACGTCAAAATGAGGTAAATGAAGTAAATGAGGTTAATCGTTAAAGAACGCTTGGGCTACTGAGGTTATTTTGTCAGAAAGATGAGGTTGAAAATGAGGTTTTTATTGAATGTGTAGCAACAAAGTTTCCGGTATTAAACGTAACGTGTTTTATTTCAAAGTATTGTGTCGTTTCGTTTTTGCTTTTTCACACAGAGACACAAAGGCACAAAGGAGGGTGTCTTGTTCCTTGTTTCTTTGTGCCTCCGTGCCTCTGTGTGAGAAAAATATCAAATTTCATGATACAGTATCTTTTTATTTCGATAAGCCGCCATAATGTTACCCAATCGACAAACGTGTCGACGGACTGCCATCACCGATCAGTTCGACGACAAGTTTTTCGCTCCAGCGGCTCTGTTTTGTTATTGCCCTATTGTTTTTTGGCGGAACCCTACTCCCACAGTTTATTAGCACTCCTCTGCGATGTCCGAAAACATTGCCACACTCCGCCGCAAAATGCCGTTGATGTGAGCAATCAAAACGCCGTAATTCGTAATCGGCACATTTTGATCAACCGAACACTTCACCCTGTATTGCATTTCCCTATCATTGAGCATACATCCGCCGCAATGCACCGCCAATTTGTACGGAGACAAATCTTCAGGAAACTCTCTCCCCGCCGTGAACGCATATTGAATGTGCTTGCCCGTATAGTCTGAAATCCAACGGGGTAACTTGACCGTGCCAATATCGTCGCACTGCCGATGGTGCGTGCAACCTTCCGCAATCAATATCGTGTCGCCGTCTTCTAATTGGTCTAATATCTTTGCTCCTTTTACGGCGGGAAGAAGCGATCCCTTATATCGGGCAAACAAAATCGAGAACGAAGTCAAAAAGATGTCGTCCGGCACGTCCGCCGCAACTTTGCCGAAAACCTGACTGTCCGTAACGACTAATTTCGGTTTTTGTCCTAGTTTTTCCAGTGTTTGCCGAAGTTCTGTTTCTCTCGTTACGACGGTAACGGCATGTGCCTCCAGAATGTCCCTGATCGTTTGATGTTGCGGCAGAATCAACCGTCCCTTCGGGGCGGCACTGTCGATGGGGATCACGAGAACAACAAAGTCGCCGGGTTGGAGCAAATCCGCGACGAGGGGGCGCTCCGCACGGGGGGTAGCGGCTAATAGTTGGGCAATGCGTTCTTTCAATTCCGTGATTTGAGTATTTTTAATTGCACTGACATAAATTTCCTCGGTAGCCGTGGCGGGAAGTTCCGAGAGCATATCGCTTTTGTTAAAAACGACGAGATAAGGGATGTTTTTCGCTCGGAAGATGTCGATCAATTCGTTGTCCGCTTCGGTTTTACCGAGAGTTGCGTCTACGATGAGCAGAGCGATGTCCGATTTGTTGAGTATCTGTTTTGTCTTTCGGATTCGCAGTTCGCCGAGTGTGCCTTCGTCGTCAATGCCGGGGGTGTCGATGATAACAACGGGGCCCATCGGCAGCAGTTCCATTGCTTTGAGGACGGGATCGGTTGTGGTACCGGGCACTTCGGAAACGACGGCAAGGTCTTGACCGGTAACGGCGTTGACGACGCTCGACTTTCCTGCGTTGCGTTTGCCGAAAAAGCCGATATGAGTGCGCTGAGCGGAGGGAGTTTCGTTCATAGTGTATTAGGCGGATGAAAAAAGACTTCCGTAGTATATCACACGTTGTCTTTAGGAAAAACATCTGACATGCCTCTCCTAGTGCTTTTCAGTCCGTCGACACGTTTGACTAATGAGGTAGGTTGCCGACCGCCGGGCGGCAACGTGCGCCATGAAAATTACTTGGCCGCACTGGAACCGTGAGACGTTTGGTTATTCTCTGTCGACTATCGCCGACGCAACCTTTTTGTACCCCTATTTTTGAAAGTGTTTTGTTCTCGTTTCGCAATCTACCGATTGCGGCTCTGATGTTTGTCCGATTCGCCCGGAACACTTTTAACGCAAGAGTACGAAGCAAATGTTTCGGGAAGGTTAAGTGTTTGTCCTTCATAGCCTGTACCTCCTCAAAAGCACAATTCCAACGCCGTATTCTCCACCGCCTGCCGCAGTTTCTCAATCGCATTGACCAATTCCTTCGGTATCTTCTTAATCCGATGATACTGGTACATTCCCAGCCACTCGCCCTTGCCAAGCACGGTATCCTGCTCTTTCCACTTCACAATGTTGTCAAGATAGTGCTTGTACAATCGCAATACCTCTTTGCCTATGTCGGAGCAGTCCGACCAGTCGAATAACTTTTTGTCGAAAGGATTTAGTTTGTTCTCGACAATAATACCGCCGTTGATGACTCGCCCCTCTTTCGTAGTGATAATTGTCTCGTCCATTCTGGCAGTGGTCGTGCGGTTACGGGTGCTGACCAGCGCATATAGCACCGTATCGGCTTCTTCTTGCGGCGTTAAGTCTCGTACTGGTGCAGAAAGAAAATCGGCATTGTTTTGCCAAGTAGGCTTTATGCTCCAGTAGAGTCCCAAGCCGCATAACACTTTTTTGCAGTTTCCTTTATTGATAAAGATTGGCACATAATTATCAATGACGTTACCGCTAACCATTCTTGAAAAATTTTGCTGGCGCATAAAAGCCGATATGAATCCGCCTGATGCCCAAGTTCCTTTTGGACGATAGTTACTCATCTTTGATTTTCCGCCATATGTTTTCAGCCCATTCGCCTGCACAACCGTTAACTCATCATTCGGCAAGCCTTCTTTCGGAAAAAAGTAATCGCGAAAACTGCGTTTGGAATCTTCTTGGATAAAACTCTTCTTTCCCTTGAAAACGCCCCTTGCCCGATTCTTTCTGTACTCCAAAATATCATATTCCATGCGTCCCCATTTGCCTTTTTCCCGGCAATCAAAAACCGAAAAAACGCTCGGAAAAGCACCGTTTCCCTGATGCCACTTATTGGCACAGCAAATCAGCCCTCTCTTAAAAACCGGTCGCCAGAATTTTCTCAAGTTCACATACTCCTTGGAAACAAACGCTTTCATCGTAGTATAAGAACCCAAAACATACTTGCCTCTGAATTCCTTTTCTATACGAAAAAGAAACTGTACATATTTTTCCTTGCTTGCGATGGACATGTCATGATTTTTCATCTGTTCTTTGACCAACGAAAGCGACACTCCCTTTTTGAACCATTCTGGGTTATCGGTTGCTTTGCCGCTAGAACCTTCGCCATAAGGCGGATTGATAAAGAACAACCACTTGATCTGGTCGTTCTCCATGTCTCGCTTTACCTCTTCGGGAAAATCTTTTATTTGCGTATTGAGAAAATCCATCCGCCAAACCTTTTTGCACATCGGCATGTGCTTTTTGACGAAATCAATTTCTCCCACATCGAGAGACGAAAGATAAGTGTATTGCAAAGCGGTGCGAGGAATTACGTTGATTGCCAATCCGCCTTCGCCGCAGCAACAATCCCAAATGCGCCAAGTACCGTCAGCCCAAAAGTATTCGCCGAGTTCCTTTTCAAGATACGCCCAGCCGTGCTGCGCCAATTCCGTCGGCGTATAGAATTGCCCCTTTTGTCGGCGTTCTTCCATTTCAAACAAGCCAGCAGCCTTCAGGAAAATCTTTTTTTCCTGCTTGGGATCTTTCAGACGATTCCATCTGCCCCAAAATTCCGTGTATTCATGTCTCGGACAGCGTTCAATTTTTGCAATTTCATTGTCCAAATTGAATTGAATCGTGATCACTTCACTGCCGACCAGATCGCTTACGATTTTAATGATTTCCCCCTCTTCGTTGCAATCTTTTCGGAAAACATGCGTCTTGTTATCTTTTCCTTTTTGATTCAAAAACCGAGTGAACTTGTCTTTCCATGAAGAATACATGTTCCATACATTGAACTCCGTAATGTCGTCTGGGATGGCAATGCCGGAATGGACGATCTGCCGCAACCGGCTGATGGCATCGTCCAAATCTTTGTGAGTGTGCGTAAAAATGTAGCACCATGAATCAACCTTTTTGGACAATTCGATGACTTTTTCATTGGGGCTGGACGGCGTTCCCGACTTGAACAGAGGCAGATTTTTGTAAATCGGTTCGAGTTTCGCACGTTCGTAAATGACGAATTCATCTTTGTCGATGAGAGCGAGGTAGGCTGGCACCGGCTTTTTACCGTCGGTGTAAGTATTATGGCAATAGTAGAGTGCTTGTGCGAGGATTTCCGCTCTTTTGCCTTCGGGATTTTTCATATCTTCCTCGTGTTTGAATTCGAAGAGGATATTTTCGTGTGAGGCATCGGATCTTCCTTCTTCCAATTTGATGTCTTCGCAGTCGAGTTGTTGGAGTACGAGTAGTTTGACGGTCTCTTCGGAATTGGCTTTTCGAAGAGCGGCGAGCAGGTCTTTCGGAATGGGAAACAACGTTTTCTTCATTGGAAACATTATACCACATGCACGCCGCACGAGTGCGGCGGTAACATGCGCTCCGCAAGCGGAGCGGCTAACTTGCGCAATCTAACGCTTGCGCTCTCTAATAATCGCTTCCTGTATCGCACTCGGCACACGCTTATACTTCGCAAACTCCATCGAGAATGTACCCTGTCCCTGCGTCATACTACGCAAGGTTGTCATATAACCAAACGCCTCTGCAAGAGGTATCTCTCCCTCAATGCGGGTGCTTGCTCCCACCGTTTCTGTAACAGTAATCAAACCTCGCCGGGAATTCAAATCACCGACGACATTCCCCTGAAATTGACTCGGACACTCAATCTCCAACCGCATAATCGGTTCCAACAGCGTCGGCTTCATTCGCGGAAACGTCTCTCGCAATGCCGTCTGCGCACAAATCCGAAAAGCCAAGTCCGAACTATCGACCGTGTGAAACGAACCATCGTCCACTAAAATCGACAAGCCCACCACCGGAAAGCCCGCCACTGGTCCCTTTTCCAACGATGCACGAAAACCTTTTTCAATCGCTGGAATGTACTGCGTCGGAATCGTTCCGCCGACGATCTTTTCCTCAAAGAGAAACGTTTCATTATTTTCCAACACTCCGCAAGCGGAGTCGCTAACAGGATCGTCGGCATGAACTATCGGCGACATCTTGCCGACGATATGTGCATACTGACCACTGCCGCCGCTCTGCTTTTTGTGCTTGATGTCAAACTCTACCGCTACCGTCGGTGCCTCACGATAATTGACCTTCGGCGGAGAAACTTCGACTTCAACCTTGTATTCCCGGCGGATTCTTTCAACATAGACATCCAGATGAAGTTCGCCCATCCCTGCCATGAGCGTCTCGCCACTTTCAGGATCGCTCGAAATCGCCAGCGTCGGGTCTTCCTTACGGAATCGGTACAACGCCTTGCTCAATCGGTCGGCATCCTTCGTTGCCTTCGCTCTGATCGCAATCTGTATCACCGGTTCTGGTACATACATCGACTCCAACGTGCAAAAATCCTTTTCGGACGAAAAGGTATCGCCGCTGGAACAATCGATTCCAATGACCGCCACTATGTCGCCGGATTCCGCACGGTCGATCTCCTCTCGGCTCTCGGCATGCATCCGAAAAATCCGGCTGATACGCTGCTTTTCTCCCGTCCGCTGATTGAAATAAGTCTCCCCCCTGCCCAGCGTGCCTTGATACACACGCATATAGGTCAACGTGCCGAAAGGATCATCCACAATCTTGAACGCCATCGCTACGGTTGTTAACTGCGGGTCGGCAACCAGCGGCATCTTCGCATCGGGATCGTTATGATCGTAACCATATTTCCAAGCGTAGTTTTCGTCATCGAGCGGCGAAGGAAGATACCGACCAATCGCATCGAGTAGCGGTTGAATCCCCTTGTTCTTATAGGCGGTTGCCAGAAACACGGGAGTCAAAGCCCGTATCCAGACGGCATTGCGAATGACCTGATGGATGAGTTCGATGCCCGGCTTTTTCTCTTCGAGAAGCAGTTCCATTAACTCATCGCTAAACATTGCCAATGCTTCGAGCAGATTTTGTCGGGCTTTTTTTGCTTCATCGGCAAGACTATCGGGAATCTCTTCGTATCGCAATTTTTCGCCTTGGTCGCCGTCGAAATAAATCGCTTTTTGTTCCACCAGATCGACCACGCCGACGAAATCGGCTTCTTTGCCGATGGGAATTTGCATCAGGACGGCATCGCAGTCCAATTTTTCTTTGAGTTGTTTGACGACCCGGTGCGGATCGGCACCGACGCGATCCATTTTATTGACGAGGGCGAGTCGAGGAACTTCGTACCGCTTCATCTGCCGGTCGATGGTGACGGACTGTGCCTGTACTCCGCCGACGGAACAGAGAACAAGCACGGCACCGTCGAGAACGCGGAGACTGCGTTCGACTTCAACGGTGAAATCGACGTGTCCCGGTGTGTCGATGAGATTGATGGCGTAATCCTTCCACTTGACGCTGGTGGCGGCACTGGCGATGGTGATTCCTCGTTCTTGTTCGAGTTCCATGTGATCCATGGTCGCACCGCCGTCGTGGGTTTCTCCCATTTTGTGCGACTTTCCGGTATAAAACAGGATGCGCTCGCTGAGGGTGGTCTTACCGGAGTCGATGTGAGCGGAAATGCCGATGTTACGCAGTTGGGCGATGGAAGACATGTTACTATCCTTGTTATTTAGCCGGTATTCCGGCGCAACCGGTGTACCGGCTAAATGATTCCCCGTCCGTGGGGGCTCTTGAAGAGCGGTCATTGTAGGGTGGTTGGTGCTTTTTGAGCATAATTAGTAGGGGAGTTATTGTACCACAGTTTACAAAGCTGTGCAGGGGGAGAGAGATTTTGACGATTTGACGCCGATGCCGGCTCTTCTGCCAACCAGTCATTGCAAAAACGGAATCTTTCGGTACAATGCCCTCTATGCGAACAATAAACATCGTTGACGATTGGAACAATTTACGGCTTCCCTCGGACATCCATTCCGTACTAGAACAAGCAAAATCGGTCTGCTTTCCCAGAGACCGACCGGAAATCTTCCGCCTGGCACTGGGAAATTCCGATAACGACACATTCGAGGTCGTCTATGACGTGCCCAATAAAGGTCCATTTACAGAAGCAAAAGTCGTCCGATGCAAAAACGGACTCTCCGTTAATTATACCGAACCAATCATGCGGCGGAGAGACCCAGACTGCATGGTCATCGGCGATAAACTTCCGACAGATAAACGGACTTTCACCGACCGATTCGGCTTTCCCTTCGATCCCTTGCGGACGGAAACCTTCGACTGGCTGAAACAACAAGACCTTGCCGTAATGGCATTCATCCTCGGCGGACACTCCGAAGACAGCGGATACGGCGGAATGTTAATCGCGCCCGCCAACGCTGGCTTTTTCCTCGGCGCACTCGCCGACTTGCAAGGAATACTCTCCCCCGAAGAAATCCCCCACAATTTCCTCGTCAACGCCATTATTTATCTTGCCCCGCCATTCAGACACACACACTTCGACGGTCAGCAGGTCGTCGTCCACAACCGATTGGAAGGGATTCACGAAATCTTTTCCTACAACCTTTACCCTGGTCCCAGTGCAAAAAAAGGGGTGTACGGCGTATTGCTCAACATCGACGAGGACGGCGAACAATCGCAAGCGACGCTTCACGGAGCAACGGTACAAGTCGTTACACCGTATGACAATGTAACGACCATTATGCACGAAGGGGCAAGCGGCTCCGGTAAGAGCGAAATGCTAGAATACCCTCACCGGCAGGAAGACGGACGCATCCGGCTTGGCAAAAACGTTTTGTCAGGCGAGGAACGCCGCCTGTCGCTCCATCAAACGTGTACCCTGCATCCGGTTACGGACGATATGGCGATGTCCATCAATGATCCGAATTCCGGCGGGTATTTGACCATCCAGGATGCGGAACAGGCGTGGTTTGTGCGTGTTGATCACATCACACAGTACGGTACAGATCCTCACATGGAAGGTTTGACGACTCATCCTGCCGAGCCGCTTCTGTTTTTGAGTCTCGACGCTGTGCCGGGTTCGACCTGTTTGATTTGGGAGCACACTGAAGATGCTCCCGGCGTACGTTGCCCTAATCCTCGGGTTGTTTTGCCGCGGCGTTTGATGCCGGGTGTCGTTAACAAGCCGGTGAACGTGATGATTCGCAACTTCGGCATCCGCACACCGCCCTGTACGGCGGAGAATCCGACTTACGGTATCGTCGGTTATTTGCATTTTCTGCCGCCCGCCTTGGCTTGGCTTTGGCGGCTTGTCGCGCCGCGGGGACACGCTAATCCGAGCATTACTGATACGGAGGGGCTTACCAGTGAAGGGGTGGGTTCCTATTGGCCCTTTGCGACGGGCTGTATGGTCGATCATGCCAATCTGTTGTTGCGCCAGATGCGTTGCACGCCGAAGGTTCGTTATACACTGACGCCGAATCAGCACGTCGGTGCGTGGAAGGTCAGTTTTATGCCGCAGTGGGTTGCTCGGGAGTATCTCGGTCGTCGCGGCACGGCGGAACTTCCTGCTGACAAACTTAAAACGTCGCGTTGTCCTTTGCTCGGTTATACGTTGCAAACGATGCAGGTTGAGGGAATGATGCTTCCGCCGGTGTTCCTTCGTGTGGAGGAACAGCCTGAGGTGGGCGTTGCCGGTTACGATGTCGGTGCAAAAATTCTGACTGAATTTTTCCATAGGGAGATAGAGCAGTATCTCAAGCCGGAACTGGACACACAGGGAAAACGCATTATCGATTGCTGTCTCGCCAATGGGACGGTCGAAGATTACGAAGAACTGATGGTGCTGAATTAAACTTGTTCCGTAACCCGGCGGTCATTCCTGGGTAGACGAGAGTCTAGACGAAACGCCCCACAACTCTCTTCTATACCGTAGCCCATTGCGAATTGCTCTTGCGTAGTTTCGTAAAATGTGTTACAATAGTTTCTCAAGGAGACAGTTATGGACAACTATCGATTGTCCGAAAAGGCGATCAGCCAACTAAAACAGGAACATCGGAAGGCAAAAGCAAAATGGGAAGCCGACCGATTAAAAACCATCTATCTGCTCGGCGAAGGATGGCAACCAGAAGTAGTAGCGAATATTGGACATTATATCCGGCAGTCTTGCCGCTCTTGTTTATCGTAAGGGTTACCGTTGTTTTGTAAAGAATAAGGTTGACAAAAAAACCGCCGACGGCACCGCCATCGGTGTTTACGCCGCATCATTCTCCGAAAAAGATTTTCGTTTTTGTCATACGTTCTATGGTTTCGAGTTTCACTCGCAGGAATTCCATCGGTCGGTCTCCCTTGATGCGGTTGCAGTTACCGCAAAGCAACTGATAGTTTTCGTAATAATCACCGCCGCCCTTCGACTTTGGAATAATATGGTCAATTTCAAGATTGCGGTATTCAAAATTTTGTCCACACCCCTTGCACTTTCCTTTTTGCTCTCTGTATAGTTGCTGTTTGACGGGCACGGTCGGTTGAACACGTTGCACATCGGTTCTTTGAGGAATTTGCTTCGTTGCGGTGAAATCTTTGAAAAGCCGACCAGAAGCGTCGCTTAATCTCTCTATCAAAATGTTGACCGGCTGTTTTTCAATGTCGATACCAATCCACTTTCGACCGAGTTGTTCGGCGGCAACACACGTCGTTGCACAACCGCAAAAGGGATCCATGACAACGTCTCCTTCATTCGACGATGCAAGAATGATACGATTCAATAAAGCAAGCGGTTTTTGTGTGGGATAGCCGGTGCGTTCTTTATCTCTGATAACCGGAATTTCCCATACATCGTCGGGATATTTACCGCCTTTCATATACACGATTTCCTGTTTGCCATTTCGCAATGCAGATATTTTATAACGCCGTCCATCTTCGTCGATGTGGTTATATCGTTTTTCGGTTAATTCCGAATACGGCAATAGAATGTTGTTCGGAAAAAACAAAGGACGCTTTCCTTTGCAATACCAAAAGATTGTGTCATGTTTTTTGGGCAAACAGTATTTTGGAACAGAATTCCCCGAGTAACGCCAAACAATTTCATTAACAAAGCCCCGTTTTCCGAAAATACCGTCAAGCACATGTTTCAAATAATGACTCGCTGTCGGATCGCAATGCAGATACAACGAACCAGTGTCTTTGAGGATTCGATGCATTTCGACAATCCGCTGTGCCATATACGTTAGATATGCCATCATTGCTTTGCTGTGAACAGCACCAACGCAGAGGATATAGTCTGCCAAGGCAGGAAACTTATCGGCAAGCGTCTCAAGATAGTATTCATCGACATCTTTCCATGTCCACATGTCTTTGAAACTCGCCCCGGCGGCTTTGCTGCCGATGGGAGCGGAGTACATCCGCTTCGAGTTAAACGGCGGATCGAGGTAAATCAGATCGACCAACTCGCTGTTGAGTCCCGATAGTATGTATAAATTGTCGTTTGTGTAAAGCGTGTTGCTTGAAGCACGTTTTGCCATACTTTGTTAGCCTGCCCCAGTGAGTTTGCCCGAACAGTGATTCTACAACAATTCGCCAGAAAAAATACCCCAATGTTAACATTGATATTGCACGGTGTTTTACAATCCGGCGACGGCGGATGCGCAGAAGAAGTGCGAAGCGACGCTACGGAGCAGTATTGAATCTGGGGGACGTAGGTTAACGTTAGCCACTCCGCCTGCGGAGCGCACGGATGCTAGAACCTGTCTCATTTACCGCACTCGGCACTGGAACTGAATCACACCGAATTCTCCCGGTGCAAGAGGGTCAATGATTTCAAACCGCAACGTCAGTCCGCCGCTTGCATTGGGCTGCGGAACAAAACCCGACTGCAAAGACGCAGTCGCCGCCCCCGGTAGAAACTCCAGACGACCCGACAAATCATCCAATATCGTTACATTGCCGATCAGTTGATTGCCAATGTTGTCGAACCGAAGCGTAAACTCAATAATGTCGCCCGGTACAGCCGCATCCTTTGAAGCAACCTTAATCAACCGCAATTTCGACGTTCGCGATTGCTTGTCCTCAATCTGAAAATAGGCAGCCGCAGCGTCCACACTCGTCGCTGCCATCGGAGCAAGTTCGTCCAGTTGAATTCTAACGCCTTCGCTTCCCATCCACGCCCGCGCATTCGCCGCTCCGCGTTCTAACTGTGTTCGGACGAAACCTTCCTCTTTGAATGTCCGTTGCAGCAGAATTTCCGAGTCAATGACCTGAAAATTATTGAAACCATCAAGTCCCTGTGCCGTTTCCACTCCTGCGCCGCGCCGCTGCCCCTCGACAGCACGAAGTTGATCCTGTGTTCGGCTATATTGCGCTCTCGCCTCCTGCTCGGTGAATGTCGGTTGGAGAGCGATTCTACTCTGTCCCAAGTTTTGTTGGCTCTGTTTTTCGATGAGGGCAGTAATCTGTCCTTCAAGCAATAATCCTTCAATTTTCCGAATTGCCCCAAATCGAGGGGCGTAAATGTGAATTCGATTAGACGGTTCAACAATGACCTGACCGCCCAATGTATCGAAATGCGCTATCGTGTCTCCAGCATTGAAGTTATGCACCGTCCAATCCTCGACATACGCCGGTCTGCCTGTGTCGCCGCCATTCACGAGATACTCTTCGGTACGTCCGCCGGGGATCGGCGACACAGTCGCCGGCTCTCGATGCGGTGGTCGCCAGGGATGTGATTGCATTGCCTGTTGCTGTCTTTCGATGACGTAGAGTCCCGCCTCTTTTAGCGTTGGATCGACCGGCAGTGTGTCCGGTGATGCTTGTGCTTGTACGGGCGGAGCAATTTCAGGAGGAATCGTGCGATTCAACACCCAGGGCGGTGAGCCGAGGCTGAATTCAGGACTGAGCAGACCATTCGGCAGGTTTTGTAGGGGCACACGTCCGCCAATTCTCACGATGGCGACCGGCAATCCTTGCGTTTTAGCGACGGCGACGGGATCACCGCCGAGAATGTCGTGCGAAATCTGAACGTCTCCGTTGGTTTGAACTGGTAGTGCCGCGTTGGGGTTTTCCAGATAGATCACGCGGGTAATGTAGCGTCCTTCCAATGCCAGTTCGAGGTCTTCCAGTGTCAGATTGATGGTGATTGGAAAGTCAAGTTCCCGACCCGGCGGCGGATAGGTTCGAGCGAGGAGTGTAACCGTTGGAAAAAGTTCTCTGCCCGGATTGAAGGGAATGTCGGTAATCCGCAGTCGATAATCGTAGCCGATGAACATTCCGGCTTGCAGGGGGCTGGGCAGGCGTTCGGAAAACTGACCGGCGGTAACTGCCGCAAGGTTGGTGCCTTCGGGAGTCCGAATGAGAACCGGCTGAAAATATCCGCGGATGGGCTCGCTGGGAAAACCGGCGTGCAGGACTCCCCCATGATATTGTGCCGAGACAATACCCGATAGCAACAGCAAAAATCCGATTATCGACGCAGAAAATCTCATCGTACCCCTGTGTGTCTCATCGGCAAATGAGTGCCGCACACTTCAAATTTTTTAGCCTCCCACAACAAACTTATCGGACTTTTGCATCTGAATAGCGGCACACCCCCGGTCCGTCGACAAGTTTGCACAACACCGTAATATTGTAGCGTATCGAGAGTCAAAAACCTCATTTCTACCTCATTTACAATCAACAAAACAACCTCAGTAGCCGATGCGCCCTGAAAAACCAACCTCATTTACCTCATTTTTGTGCGGGAAAATAAGGTAAATAAGGTAAATGAGGTAAATGAGGTTAATGTGGAGGGGAAAGCTTTGCTACTGAGGTTATTTTGTCAGAAAAATGAGGTGAAAATGAGGTTTCATTTCGATAAACTGCCATAATGTTACCGAATCGACAAACGTGTCGACGGACTGGGCACACTCCCGAATTTCAGTATTGCAGATAAAAGTATTTACGGTATAATGGCAACTACTGGTTCATACCACGGACGGGATGTCATCCCTCAAAAACATACAATAGACATGCCATACGAAAGATTCTCCGATAGGGCACGAAAGGTCATGCAACTCGCTAACCAAGAAGCCCAGCGGTTCAATCACGAATACGTCGGAACAGAACACCTGCTGCTCGGACTCATCAAAGACGGTACCGGAATCGCCGCCAACGTTCTGAAAAACCTCGATATCGACCTCCGAAAAATCCGACACGAAGTCGAAAAACTCGTCCGAAGCGGACCCGATACCGTTACAATGGGACGACTCCCGCAATCGCCGCGCTCCAAAAAAGTCCTCGAATACGCCATGGAAGAAGCGCGAAACCTCAACCATAGTTACGTCGGAACCGAACATATACTCCTCGGACTCTTGCGTGAACAGGAAGGAGTCGCCGCACAAGTCCTGCTCAATCTCGGACTCCAACTCGACGAAGTCCGGCGAGAAGTCATGAACCTGCTCGGACACGGTGTCGATATGGACGGCGGAGGAATCGCCGTTGCCGACCTCGACGAAGACGAAGACGCTGGTCCCAACACTTCAACAAGACGAGACAATAAAAAAACGCCCGCCCTCGATAGTTTCGGACGCGACCTGACCGAACTCGCCAAACGGAAAAAACTCGACCCCGTCATCGGACGAGAAAAAGAAATTGAACGAACCATGCAGATTTTGAGCCGCCGGACGAAAAACAATCCCGTGCTGCTCGGAGAAGCAGGCGTAGGAAAAACCGCCATCGCCGAAGGACTCGCCCAACTGATCGCCGACGGTAACGTACCGGAACTGCTGCGCAACTACCGCGTCATCGCCCTCGACCTAGCAATGATGGTTGCCGGTACAAAGTATCGCGGGCAATTCGAAGAACGAATCAAAGCGTTGATGAAAGAGGTGAAAGCAAACCGCCGAGTCATCCTCTTCGTGGATGAACTCCACACCATCGTCGGAGCAGGCGGAGCAGAAGGAGCCATGGACGCGTCCAATGTACTCAAACCCGCGTTGAGCCGAGGGGAAATCCAATGTATCGGAGCGACCACGCTCGACGAATACCGGAAATACATCGAAAAAGACAGTGCGCTTGACCGGCGTTTCCAAATCGTGATGATCGAACCGCCGAGCAAAGAGGAAACGGTCGATATTCTGCGGGGACTTCGGGATCGCTACGAAAAGCATCATCACGTTCAGATTACGGACGATGCGATTCATTCGGCAGTCGAACTTTCTGACCGGTACATTACGGGACGTTGTCTGCCGGACAAGGCGATTGATGTTATCGACGAGTCGGGCGCGAGAATCCATTTGAAGTCGATGACGAAACCCGCCAGCGTCACGGATCTGGATTCCGAACTCGAAGCACTGGGCAAGGAAAAAGAGGCGGCGGTTGCTAATCAGGACTTTGAGAAAGCGTTGGTTCTTCGGAACAAGATGGAAGAACTCACGAAAAAGAAGAACGATGCGATCAAGAAGTTGAAGGACAATGTCGGCGTTGTCGATGAGCCGGTCATTGCCGAAGTGGTCTCCAAGATGACGGGCGTGCCGCTGACTCGAATGACGGTAGAAGACACGAAACGCCTTATGGAAATGGAGTCGGAACTGCACAAACGTGTGATCAGTCAAGACGAGGCGATCAAGGCGATTTCCAAAGCGGTGCGGCGAAGCCGGAGCGGTTTGAAAGACCCGAAGCGTCCGACCGGTGCGTTCATTTTTGCGGGACCTACCGGTGTTGGAAAAACGCTTTTGGCGAAGGCTCTCACCGAGTTTATGTTCGGAAACGAAGATGCACTCATTCAACTCGATATGAGTGAGTACATGGAAAAGCACAACGTCAGCCGATTGGTCGGTGCCCCTCCGGGCTACGTCGGTTACGAAGAGGGTGGACAACTGACCGAGAAGGTTCGGCGGAGACCTTATTCTGTCGTACTTTTGGACGAAATCGAAAAAGCGCATCCCGACGTGTTCAACATGATGTTGCAAATCATGGAAGAAGGACGCTTGACCGACAGTTTTGGGCGTAACGTCGATTTCCGCAATGCCGTGCTGATTATGACGACGAATGCCGGTGCGGAAGCGATCAAGAATGAGTCAGCATTCGGCTTCCAAAAGCCTTCGGACGATGCGTCTTACGAAAACATGAAGGAGCGGGTGCATGAACAGATTGAGCGGGTGTTCCGCCCGGAGTTTGTGGGACGCTGCGATGACATTATTGTGTTCCGGCATCTTACGGAGCATGATCTCGAAGCGGTGGTCGATTTGGAACTCAAGAAGGTTCGGAATCGGCTATTGGAGAAGGGATTGAAACTTTTATTGAGTACCGATGCTCGTTCTCATTTGATTAAGAAGGGGAGCAATTTGGACTTTGGTGCGCGTCCTCTTCGTCGGGCGATTGAGGGAAGTGTGGAGGATCCGTTGTCGGAAGAGTTGCTCAAGGGGGAGTTTGAGGGCAAGGAGGTTGTATCGGTCGACGTAAAGATGGTCGGCGACAAGAAGCAACTGGTTTTCGAGGGGAAGATGTTCGACGATGTGGACGATCTTTCCAAGGAGAATCTCAACTTGCTCTATGCTGCACCGAAGCGGAGCAAGGAGTCTGACATTGTGCTTGAGAAGACGGAACATAGCGTGGGGTGAGGGATTGTCATCGGACGGTAAAACTTTAACGCTGGACGAACAGAGCCCGGTGCGGTAGCACCGGAATCCGTGTCTCCCGATACGGGAGATGCTACCGTCATTTCGTTCACTGCACCGTACTGCACGATTCTGTAACTCCCTGCGTAACAAAAAGTTACAAAAATCATACGTTCTACGTGCAGCATCATTCAGTACCATACAGCATGGAATACCGCATAGAAAACATTATCGAAAATCCTCATCCAAATGTTGACGATAATGCTTTTCCATCACGTCCACCGTGTGACCAATCCAAAGAGACTCCTTCGTCTCGCCATAACGCCTCGCCACCTCGTTACTCCGACTCCGACGCATGTTCCGAAAAGGACAAGCAATCCTGCCCAGCCCAGCACACTCCGCAATCTCCTGAAAAGGTTCATAAACGTTCCAAGCCATCCCCTAAAAACTCTGCACCACGAACTCGGTCGTCTTGCCGCACTTGTCAAGTTCCGTCCGCAATTCGTCAAACAACGGTACAAGCCGATGGCTATGCTTTTCGCTCCGCTCCGTTTTAGACGAGTGTACCAAAAAACGATTCTGCGCCCAATCCACGTCTTTCCAACGTAACCGTTGCAATTCCGACGGACAACGCAGTCCGCCAATCCTCGCCAACGCAATAATCACCCGCCACTCTTGACTAGGACAGGCTGCAAGCAGTTTACCGTATTCCTCCATCGTTATAAATCGGTCGTACTCCCGATTGCGAAAACTGCCTCGCTGTATCTTGCATGCAGGACTCTTCGTCAACCAGTTTTGGTCAATCGCCCAGTTTAACATCGCCTTGATGTTTTTAATGCGTCCAGCGACTGACGCCTCTGCATAATCATCTTGCAACGATGCCTTCCATTCAAGCAAGCGGTCAGGCGTAACCTTTTCGATTGCCTCGCTCGGTTGGAACATCTCGAAAAACCGTAATCGGGTTTCCTGATAACTCTTTATCGTCTTGGGCTTTACCTCCGTCGTCTTATGCTTCAGGAACGCATCCCAAAGCATTTGACAAGTCTTCGGCGTTTCAATGTTGAGCAATTCTGCCTTCGCAAGTTTCGCTTTCAGGTCATCGGGAGCGGTTCGCAACCAATGTGCCGTCGCTTTGTCGGGAACGATGATGCCGTTCCACTTGTAGTACAACAGCGTTTCGACGATTTCTTTGACACGCTCGGCAGTCTTTTTATTGTACCGCCGTCCGCCCAAATACATCGTGCGTCGCTTACCGTCGTACCATTGGATATTGTATCCGGGCGTATTCCCGGATTTGTCAATCGTGAGTGTTGCCATATTTGTCCTTTCTTTCGGCAACCCACGCTATCATCCGCTCGCCATTGTCCATAAACGGCGGCGAGATGCAAGCGGGTAACGTTTATGGAAATGAAATGGGAAAGTCAAGTTTATTCACTCATGAATTACGATTTTTCCTCAATGTTCTCTCTTGACAGTTTTCTCCAATAACTGTAAAATGTGAGGGTTCACTAGCCCACGTCCAGTATAGCCATGACACACTTACGCTTTACCTTCCGGTTTCAGAAAGCGTTAGAGGCTTCTGCGTTCATTTTGCGTCTGGCAGGTGGACAAATGGGATACATCGACCTGCTCAAAATGCTTTACATTGCAGACCGAGAGTGTCTTGCAGTGGAAGGGGACACCATTACAGGGGACAGTGTAAAAGCCCGCAAAAGAGGCCCGGTTCTGCGGACGATATTTAATCTAATCCAAAAAAACGATTCACAATCTGAACGTTGGCATAGTTTTATCGGAGCCCGCTTTAATCACAATATGAAACAATTAGAGGTATTTATTAAAGAATCGCCGGGTGATGGGGATTTATATCAATTTGAAAAAGAAATTCTCCTACGAGTTTTCGAGGAACATAAGGATAAAGACCTTGTATCATACACGCATACCTTTCCGGAATGGCGAAAATATGAGTCAATCCTAAATTCCGCTAATAAATCCCAATGCTCAATCACCATTGAGGATATGCTTGAAGGTATCGGAAAACCAGAATTGATAGATATTGTCAAAGAGAACATCGCTGCGGAAAAGTTTCACTCAAAATTATTTAGGAGATGACAATGGAAGCAGGGGATACTTTTCTCATCAAAGACCGTTTTGGTATTCGTCATCTTTACGTCGTTGTTTCCGACCCGCAAAAACTTCCAGATATACGATTTACAGAACATGTGTTTCTGGTCATGTTTACCTCTCGTGAAGAACATAAAGAGGATGTTTGTGTATTAAAACAAGGCGAACATCCGTCTATTACTCACGATACCGTCATTGCCTATAAAATACCGCCTGCTTTGTTCGAGTCATTATCCGTTTTACAAAAGTTGCAAGACAACGGCATAATGAAACAGAGGCAACCGGTGTCTCCAGAAATACTCAGTAAAATAAGAGAAGGCTATCTGCGATCAAGATACAAGAAGTCAGATATTGAGAACTTCCTTTGTCGGCAAGGTGTGTTAGATTGGGAAGGGCATTGAGGTGCGCACAAAAAAAAGGCAGGATGGTGAGTCCTGCCAATGTGGTTACGCCAACGTTACTTCGCTGTCATCGCCCAAAAACTCTTTAAGGGCTTCGTAGTCTCCATCATCCTCAAGTTCGATGATGATTGTACGTTCAATGCCAGTATGAAGTTGAGATGCTTCCTCGTCCACTAGCTCTACGTCTACAGTGTTCAACACTGCCTCTTTGTCATTGTTATAGAACAACAGCGTACTGTACGTCCCATCAGGGCGCATCCTGATGTCGCACAGGTACTTGGTTTTAACACGAATTTTCATGTTCTCACCTTTTGTTAGAGTCAAGAACGGTCTATCAATTTATGATAAAACTACCCGCCCTTACTATTTATGGTACAGAATAAAATGCGGTCAAGTTTATTGTACGTCCGTTTGATTATGTCTGATTTCCGTCAACTAATTCACGCAGCGACTGTACCGAAAGTATCGTTCTTCGCCCGATTTTAGAAGTTCGGACAATGCCGTCTTTCGCTAACTTCCAGACGGTACGCACGCTCACGCCGAGCATCGCTGCGGCTTTGTCTGCGGACACGCCGATGCGTTCGAGTTCCGGCGGCTCTTTCGGCGGGATGCGTAAGTCCGTAATCATGCGGCTTCTCCTAAGTAACCGTTCACGAGTTTTCTTCCAATTATCTGAAATTGCTATTGTTAGAAAGCAGAAATTATGGTATAATCTTGCCTCATATGAATTGGAAGCAACTGGCACTAGTCCTTAACCCGGCGAGTTTTTTTTATTTTTTTGACAAGAGTCTTCCCTGCCCCTTGCATTTCAACTTGGATCGCCGAAAATGATTTCTCCAAAAACCGACAA
>Ga0099364_10004420_pt1 | contig 21315 bp, 16 predicted proteins | sample TergutTh196P3_FD_73070 | JGI IMG/M metagenome (GOLD analysis project Ga0099364, IMG submission 73070) | Microcerotermes parvus P3 segment gut microbial communities from Pointe-Noire, Republic of the Congo - Th196 P3 | ecosystem: Host-associated > Arthropoda: Insects > Digestive system > Gut ... | reverse complement strand
TTTTCATTTCGTCCTTGAAAATGTTCGCGGATGTCGTATAGGCTTGCGTTTACGTTAATATTTGGTTGTGCGTGGTAATATTTCCATAGTTCGCGTCCTGCGTTGAAAACTTTTGTTGCTTCTTGTGAAAATTCTCGTTTTGTGCAAAATGTGCCATCGTTTTGTTCGAACAAATTAGAATATCCATTTTGTATTAATTTTCCACTTATAAAACTCATCATAAAATGACTGTCGAAATTATCTCGCGCATTCACTTCATTTTCCATAAAAGGTATCCAATGATTTACGCCGTGTTTTGTTGAAATATTATTGCTAAAAAGCGTGTAGGCAAGGCAGTCATTTTGAAATTGTATATCTTTTTCCCATTTTTTATTTGGGTATAGAAATTGGTCTCTGTCGTTGAGCCACTTGGCAGGAATTACTTTGCGGACGGTGAAATAAATGCATGTTTCAATTAAATTATTGCTTGTTACAGGCAAATTGGGATAATGTGAAATTTTTTGCCTATTTTCTGATCTGATATATACATAATCCTGATTTTGAAACATTGGCGTAGCACAACTTAAAAATCCGAGATTTTCTTGCTCTAAAAATCTATATTGCGCTATCCATTTGTTAATACTTTCAGGTAAATCTCCATAGTATTGCTTTTTACAAAGGAATTCGCCTTTATTGTTTAAAACATCACACGGAACGGTTGATATTTTTTTATTTATCGATAGATCCCATATCAAAAAACCAATCGGGAAATGACCGATAACATTGTCAAAAGTATTTGAATGAACAATGAAACCGCTTAAATAATTAGCCTTAAATAATTCTCTGAACTTGTTGAATTTAGGTGCATTGATATATTTCAATTTACTGAAAACTGCAATTTTTGAACCTGATATTTCTGTATATATACGAACGAGAAATTGTGTAAATAGTTCAGTGGCAGCATATCCGATAGATTTTTTATTCTTTTCGTAAACAGCAGTTTTACTGACTCCACTTTTACTTTCTTCACCATATTTACCTGCCTCCGCATACGGCGGATTGATATAAATAATCAAATTTTTACGCCTTTTCGGGTCATTAATAATATCCTGCAACCCTTTGGGCAGTTTTGAAAAATCATCGTTCAAAAAATCGAATTGGAATACGTGACTTTCTAATAAATTTGCGCCGTTTTGAACGCGGTCTTTCATAACATCAACGTCTGCTTTGTCGATGGTAGAAGCCCATATTTTATATTTATTAGTCAGTCCTACGAGTAGATTGCCTGTTCCTGCGGCGCAATCCCAAACATAATATTCGTCTTGCCAATCCTCACCGAATACCTCTGCTAAATATTTTTGAGATAGTTCTACCCAAATTTGGGGCGTGTAAAAACTACCCTTACGCTCTCTAATATCTTGTGGTACAAGCAAATCTCGACGTTTGGTAATATATTCCCAATAGTCCCTTAGTGGTGGACGTTCATATTTTGCCCAAAACTGTTTATATGCCTTTTGATTGTCGGAAAATCCTATACGCATAAAAAGTTCCTGACTGAAATGGGGAACATTCAGATTTAGTTCATATAAATCAGTTTTTAATAGAATTGAAAGTTTTTCTTTTAAGGTTATGTTCTCTTCTGAAAGTAAATCGGCGAGATAAAAATCACCGTCAATAATTCCAATTTTCTTTGCATCAGCCCATTGCACTGCTATTGTTGGTTTTACGGCTTCTAACCACTTGCTATAAATAGTAATAAAATTATTCTTATCAATTTTTATTTTTGAAGTTTCTGTTTTGCCTACAACAAAATTTTCACTGATAAATTTTCGTAACTCTTTGTCATCTTTTTCAAAATCAAAGATATAACTGTTCCAAGGGGTATCTTTTAATATTTTTTCTATCAGACTATAAACATACTTAAATTCGCGTGTTTCTCTGTTTGAAGGTGCAACTTTCCAATTAATATCATTCAAATAAAAAATATGCTGAAGTTCGGAATATGGTACAAAAGCAATTTTTTCACAATCGAAACAGCCCAGAAATGGAGGTGGCAAAATTTTGTCAAATGTACGTGCTTTGCCGATTGTGAGTACAAGTTGTGTAAGCATTGCAACAATATCATCGCTATCTATTTTTGTTTCTGATAAAAGATGGTAAGCTACCTCCACTTCAACTATTTGCAAATGTTTTGGGGTAGGTTCTTTTACCGCAAAATCAATATCCTTTATAATATCAGAGCAGTCAAAATTTGGGAAATAATCTTTTGCTACTTTGATTTTCAGAGATTCTTCGCGTATTTTTCCGTATTTCATTTTTTTCACCCATTTACTTATTCACTAATTTACTCATTCACTTTAATAAAAACCCATATTCATAAACTTTTGGTTCAATTTTTTTTGCTAATATTTTGAGTTCTGTTCTTAAATTTTCCATCAGGTTGTTATACGTTTCGTTTTTGCTTTTGTTATTCATTTTTCCTTTTTCGTTTCGTCCTTGAAAGTGTTCGCGGATGTCGTATAGGCTTGCATTAACGTTAATATTTTGTTGTGTATGGTAGTATTTCCACAATTCGCGTCCTGCATTGAAAACTTTTTGTGCTTCGGATGAAAATTTTCGTTTTGTGCAAAACTTCTCTTCTTCTTGTTCAAAAAGGTTTGAGTATCTGTTTTGAATAATTTTTCCTCGAATAAAACTTACCATAAAATGACTGTCGAATTTATCTTTTGCATTGACTTCGTTTTCCATAAAGGGTATCCAATGGTTTACGCCATGTTTTGTTGAGATGTTGTTACTATTGTGAAAAAGTGTGTATGTAAGGCAGTCATTATGAAATTCTATATCTTTTTCCCATTTTTTATTTGGGAAAAGGAATTGGTCTCGGTCGTTGAGCCAAGTTGCTGGAATACAGTGCCGAACAGCAAAAAATACACTTGATTTTATTAAATTGCTAGTATCAATATTTAGTGTTCCTCTGTATCTTCTATTTTTTCTGTCTTGTGCAGTAATCAGATGCGAGTTAATGAAAACAGAATTTTGCCCCTGAAAATCACTACTGCCACGACAGCTAAGGTGTCCTATTTTATTTTTTTCGTCTAAAACATCAAATATCCAATTATTTATTGATGTTCCTCCGCAATAAATAAGTTTTTTTCCAATATAATTTCCTCCTCGACCAAAAACGGTGCTGTTTATTTTTTTAAATTTTTCTTTTTGTTCTGTATTCCATATAAAAAAACCAATTGGGAATTGTCCTTTTACATTATCAAACGTATCAGCGGGTATTAGAAATATTTTTTTTAGTTTTGCTGAGAAACTTTTTCTGAAATCCGTGAAGTTAGCAGACTGCAAATTTTTTAATGTCGAAAAGTTTGCTATCCAACAGTCAGGTATTTCGTAGTATATTCGTATTAAAAACTGTGCAAAAAGCTCATTACTCGCTTTACCCAAATTATTTTTGTATTTTACTGCAATTTTATGTTTATTAGCAACTCCCGTTTTGTTATCTTTTGAAGTCTTACTCCCCGCTTCTGCATACGGCGGATTAATATAAACAATCAATTTTTTCCTTAAATTTGGGTCATTTATTATATCCTGCAACCCTTTCGGCAATTTTGAAAAATCATCATTCAAAAAATCGAACTGAAATACGTGGCTTTCAAGTAGATTTGCGCCATTTTGGATGCGGTCTTTCATCGCGTCCACATCTTGTTTGTCAAGCGTTGATGCCCAAATATTGTATTTGTTGGTAAGTCCTGCAAGTAGGTTTCCTGTCCCTGCGGCACAATCCCACACATAGTATTCATCTTGCCAATTGTCGCCAAAAACATCGGCTAAATATTTTTGGGAAAGTTCAACCCATATTTTTGGCGTATAAAAACTACCCTTTCGTTCTCTAACATCTTGTGGTACAATCAAATCACGACGGTCAACGATATAATTCCAATACTCTTTTTCGGGTGGACGTTCATATTTTGCCCAAAATTGCTCGTATGCTTTTTGATTATCGTTAAAGTCAATCCTGCTAATATTAAAAACGCCTGATTTTAATTTTACTTTGTCAAATTCGTAGTATCTGCTTTTTAAGAGTACGTGCAAATTATCACTGATTGTATTGTTTTCGTTAGAAAGCAGGTCAGCAAGATAAAAATCACCGTCAATTATGCCATCTTTTTTTGCAGCATCCCAATCTACTGCAATTGTGGGTCTTACTGTTTCAAACCACTTGCCGTAAATTGTTATAAAATTATTTTTATCAATTTTTATTTTAGTTGTTTCTGTTTTGCCTACAACAAAATTTTCTCTGATAAATTTTCGTAACTCTTTGTCATCTTTTTCAAAATCAAAGATATAACTATTCCAAGGGGTCTCTTTTAATATTTTTTCTATTAAACTATAAACATACTTAAATTCGCGGGTCTCCCTGTTTGATGGCGCAACTTTCCAATTAATATCATTCAAATAAAAAATATGCTGTAATTCGGAATATGGAACAAATGCAATTTTTTCACAATCGAAACAGCCCAAAAATGGAGGTGGCAATATTTTGTCAAATGCACGTGCTTTGCCGATTGTGAGTATCAGTTGTGTAAGCATTGCAACAATATCATCGCTATCTATTTTTGTTTCTGATAAAAGATGGTATGCTACCTCCAATTCAACTATTGGCAAATGTTTTGGGGTAGGTTCTTTCACCGCAAAATCAATGTCCTTTAAAATATCAGAACAATCAAAATCTGGGAAATAATCTTTTGCTACTTTGATTTTCAGCGATTCTTCGCGTATTTTTCCGTATTTCATTTTTATTATTTATTTTATGGTGCCGCCCCGCTTGCGCCACCCGCATGTTAGCAGATGCTTATTTTTCTTTTTTTCTCTTTTTTTTCTCTTTTTTCATATTATAGCCATCATCAAGATAAAAATTTAACGGCACTGTATAATACACATCGACAGGGATACCATTTTTCATTCCTGGTTTCCATTTACCTTCTGTACGCTTTACAACCCGCACAGCTTCGTGGTCTAACAACGGGTGAACACCTCGTACAACTGCAACATCTTTTACTCTACCATCTTCAGCAACAACAAATTGTACCAAAACTGTACCATAAATTCCGCTTACTATTGCTGATTCGGGGTATCTTATTTCATTAATGATAAATTCCAATAATCCATAAAGTCCACCCTCAAATTCGGGGGGTATTTCCAAAAAATCCAATTCTGTTTCATCCAATTCTTCGTCATCATCAACTTGCAAAGCAAAATATATTGGAATTGTATAAAGAAAATTAACTGCTTTGCCGTCTTGAAAGCCGGGTTTCCAATTTTTATCGGTTAGTTTGACAACCCGTTCGGCTTCTTCGTCCAAGAGTGGATGTACACTGCGGATAGTTCTCACATTACGCACTTTTCCCTCTGACGTGATTACAAATTGCACTATTACTCTTCCTTGAATGCCATCATTTTGTGCGCCGGTCGGATAAATTATTTTAGTAGCGATAAACTTCATTAACCCTTCGGGGTTGCCCTCAAATTCGGGTGGTTGCTCTACAAAACCAAGTGCGGTTTCTTGCAATTCCTCGCAAAAATCTTTTTCAATAATTTGTTTTTGACCGATTTGGTTTTTATTCATAATAAGTTTTACGTTCTTTTCTTCATAAGATAATTTTTTCAAATGATGATTATGGCTGATATCTAATTCCGTAAAACTATTTTTATTGCAATAAAGTATCTCTAATGCTGGATTATGGCTGACATCCAAATTTGTTAGTTTATTATTTGAGCAATACAATTCTTTCAAAAGAATATTATGTTTTATATTTAATGCTGTCAGCTGATTAGAAGAACACTCCAACGCTTTTAGGGCTAAATATTTGCTTACATCCAAATCAATTAAACCGAGGGCAGAACAGTCTAAAAAAGTTATGTTCTCGCCAGTTATGGTAATTGTACGGGTGGGATAAAGGACATTATACGTAAATAGGTATTGTGTAATAATCTCATTTTCAGCATCTCCCTCAAGGTCATAAATTGCAATATCTGTATCCGTGCAGCCCCAATCAATTATTATCTTACCACTGCCTGCAGCCCCTATTCTAACACTGTTATGGTCGCCGATACTCAAAGTCATTGTAATTATCTCTGTGGCTGATGTTTCAACACAAAAAGAGATACATATCCACAAAAATAAAAAGTATATTCGTGTTTTTATTAATTGATTATTTTTCATTTTTTCACCTTTTAAACTCAACCACCATCGAGCCTAACTCCGAAACAACAATTTTATCCCCAATTTTCACTGTTTTTCCGTCTAAAATTGATTTTCCTTCGGATAGTCCGTTTGTTATTTCGCTATATCGCTGCCAATCAACTTCATGTGGCTTATCAGATGCATTTATTAAGACAAACACTGCTCCGTTGTCATCGTATCTGAAATATGAATAGGTGTTGTCTCGCGGTATAAAGTGCATAGTTTTTCCGTTGTGAATGGTTTCGTTTGTTTTGCGCCATGTGAAAAGTTTTTTTGTATGATTAAAAACTTCTGTTTCTTCTTCGTCTCTTTCGGCGGGATTAAAAAGATTTTTTGTATCTTCTTTCCATCCCCCCGGAAAATCTATACGTGCGCCTCCGTGTCCTTCTTTAATATCTTTTGCACGGAACATAAGTTCTGTACCGTAGTATAGTTGCGGCACTCCGCGCATTGTTGCAAGCATAGTCAGTCCAAGTTTTATGCGCTTATGGTTTCCGTTCATTAAGTCGGCAAAACGGTAAGTATCGTGATTATCAATAAAAATCATCAATGTTCGTGGGTCGTGGTAAACAAAATCTAATGACAAAGCGTTGTAAATAGTGTTCATTCCGCTGTTCCATGAAAAATTTTCGGCTTTTAACCCTGTTTCAATGGCATCCATCAAGGGAAAATCCATTACTGAAGGCAATCCTGAATTGTATCCGTCCTTATTGACAGATGCGCCATCCCAATAGGCAACAATATTTGGCGCACTTGACCAACATTCACCTACAATATTAAGGTTTGGATATTCTGCCATCATACTGTTTGTCCATTTTGCCATTGAATATTTTTCGTTATATGGGTATGTATCAACACGTAATCCGTCAATATTAGCCCATTCTATCCACCACACAAAAAGTTGTTTAAAATATTGGAGTACAAACGGGTTTTCGGTACGCATATCGGGCATTGAGGTATCAAACCAGCCGTTTACGCATCCGAGCAGGTCGGCTTGTGAAACATTTGGGTCTGAAACGGTTGAAAATCTGCCGTTACTCCTTACAAAACCTGTTGGATGATTTATCCAATCTTTGAAAGGCAAATCTTTCATCCACCAATGTGCTGTACCACAATGGTTTGTAACAACATCTTTTATAATTTTTATACCTCTTTTATGTGCTTCTTCGGTCAATTTTTTGTAGAGGTCATTTGTTCCGAAGCGTGGGTCGATTTTGTAGTAATCGGCGCAAGCGTAGCCGTGATACGAATATACAGGCTCGTTGTCAAAGAGTAGAGGGGTTGTCCAAATCGCCGTTATTCCTATATCTTGCATATAGTCAAGTTTGTCGATAATTCCCTGAATATCACCGCCGTGTCGTCCGTGATGATTGTTACGGTTCACTTTTTCTAACGCTTCAGGCATATTGTCATTTGCACTGTTTCCGTTTGCAAATCTATCAGGCATAATGAGATAGACCAAATCGAAAGAGTTAAAACTTTGGCGTTCAGCGGAGTTCTCGCGCCTTTGTTCTATTCGATATTTATGTTTAACGCTCTTTTTACCCTTTGTGAGCGTAAACGTGTATTCGCCTGCTTTTGCATCGGGCGCAATCATCACATCAACAAACAGATAATTAGGACTGTCTGCATCGTGAATTTTCATAATTTCAATTCCTATGCCATCAACCGTAACGGCACTACCTATCAGGTTTTGACCGTAAAACATCAGTTGCAACGGCGTTTTCATGCCGACCCACCAATTTGGCGGCTCTACACGTTGAATACTTTGTCCTGCAAACTTTGCAGAAACCAAAAGTAAAAAAATTAGTGGTATCTTTTTTAATATTTCCATAATGAAAAATTTTATTGTTTTAAAAGCACAAAGATAAATATAATTTTGATAATTTTTACATTTTTTAGTAATATCTATCAAAAAGTGAATCTAAAACTCAGTCCGAATGCGCCTCCTAAATCTGTATTAAAATGAAAATAAGTGGGTTCTATAACAAATGACAGGTCGTCGCTCATATCAAAATAATAGAAATGTGCGTCAATGGAGGCATCTATAATGTTAATTAAGTAAACAAAAACCATGACGGCATAACTAATGTCTCGGTATCGCTTAAAACGGTTTTTGGAATTGTTGAGGTAGTCTCTGAACCATTGCTGCGCATCGCCGTAAATTCGCTCTTCGGTCATTACAGTTCCCTGAATTATTTCCAAATAGCTTTTGTTGGCAGGGTCTCGTATGATAAAATCACGATATGCGCCGCGATAATAATTGTAACGTTCTGAATTAAAAGAAATTGCATACGCAACGCCGCCAATGCCGCCATATAAAATGGGTATTTTCCAATATTTTTTGTTGTAAAACTGCCCCGCTCCCGGTATTATTGCGCTATACATGCTTGCTCGGTGCGGTGAATGGTATTTTTCTTCTTTTTCGGGAATAATTACTTGTACAATTTCACCGGCTATAATATGAATTGTGTCATTGTCCAAATAGTAAGGCACAAAAACTGTTGAGTCGCCGCTCAAGGAGTGAGGAATAGTGTCATTGGAAAAAATATTTGCTGATAGATTATTCCCGTTAAAAAACAGAATAATAAAGCCGAACAATATTGCCGATGATTTTCCCACATCTATTTTTTTGTTAATGTTTTATTTATCAGATATTTGCTTGGTCTAAAATGGCGACAATTTTTTCCAATTCTTCGTCTGACTTAAATGGAATAACTATTTTTCCACGTCCTTTTATATTTCTCGAAAATTGAATATTTGTCTGAAAAAAACTTGATAATTGACTTTTAAGTTTTTCATAATCAGTGGATTGTGCAATTTCCTCTGCAATTTCTTCAGATTTTTCTTTATATGTATCCTCATCTATATCGTCGGGTATTTCTTGTTTTTTTTCAAGATTGCGCACCAATTCTTCTACTTTCCTAACCGACAACTCCTCTTTTATGATTTGTTCATATATATCTATTTGTGTTACAGCATCTTCTATGGTTATAATTGCACGAGCATGCCCCATTAAAATTTGCTTGTTTCGGAGTCCTAATTGAATTTCGGCGGGCAATTTAAGCAGACGCAAATAGTTTGCAACCGTAGAGCGTTTTTTACCGACTCGGTCAGACATATTTTCTTGGGTGAGGTTACATTCGTCTATCAATCTTTGATAACTAATTGCAATCTCAATAGGGTCAAGGTCTTCGCGTTGAATGTTTTCAACAAGTGCTAATTCGAGCATCACCTCGTCTTCTGCTTGCCGAATAAATGCAGGAACTCTTATTAATCCTGCTATTTGTGCCGCTTTCAGTCGTCTTTCGCCTGCGATTATCTGATATTGTTCTGTTTCAGTTTTGCGAAGCGTCAACGGCTGTATTATTCCATGCTCTTTGATAGATGCCGCAAGTTCGTTCAATTTTTCTTCGTCGAATCTTGAACGGGGCTGCCATGGATTGGCGTTTATTTTGTCTATGTCAATTTCAAGTATGGAAGCGGCGGGTCTTCTTGAGATTATTTCTTCTGAATTATCCATTAAAGCATTCAATCCGCGTCCCAAAACATTTTTTTTTGCCATATCGTTTCGGGTTTAAATTAAAATTCGGTGCAAAGATACAACTTTTTTATAAAACAAAAAAATTTTTTCATATAAAACTCAAAAAACTCACCAATTTTTGTTAATATTAATTGTAACTTTAAACTTTGAAATAAGGGATAGATCAAATTTCGGTGCGCCGTTTCCGTTCTTTTCCAATTCGGCGGTTGCTCTTTTGATACCGTAATTAAATCTGTTTACATATCCCAATTCTTTCATTGCTTCTGCTAAAACGATGTTTCTGTAATCGCTTGCATTCGGAAAATTATTGATATTCACGGCACCGTATAAGCTACCGGAATTTACAATTTCTACTCTATCTATAAATTCGTAAATATAAATTGGCGCATTAGACTCGTAACTACGATGCATAATAGCATTCATCACCATTTCACGAAGTGACCAATAAGGGTAATTAGTAATGCGCTCTTCGCGAAAACTATCGACTCGCACAGGTCGTTCTTTTATTATTATGTTTTTGATAAAATCATCTATAGTTTTTAGTTCTGTTACATAAGCACCCGAAAAACGTTTTTCAAAATCAACATCCGAAATCATATCATCACCTTTAAATTTTACGTATTGAATATATGCACCGGGTATAAAAAAAAGAGGCTTTTTCCCAAAAACAAGAATACCCGCATTAGTGGGACAAGAATAAGGTAAATCATAAAATCTTAGTGATGCCAATTGTTCTTCAATGCTCCTATTATTTTGAGTCAATGTTTCTTCATCGATTGATAAAGGCAAATATAAAAGTTTAAAAAAATCAGTGTTGATATCTGATAATTTGGAATCTAATGCGGGTAAAAGGTCATACGTTTTGGCATAAGAAGCCCTGCGTTCAATCAAAATTCTTTCTTCATCAATATTCGCTTTATCTTTACGGGGACCGACCCGAATCCAGCATCTGCCGTCATATCTCACAGGTGGGTATAAGGACGGAGTTACTTCTAATACAACTACTTCGCCTTCGGGGAATCGGAACACATCACTTACAGTCATAGAAGGTTGCGGTAAAATATTGCCGTTGGTTTTTACGCTTCCAATTTTTTGCAAATCTTCGTCACTCCACTTGCAGCCGGCGATTAAACCATTATCATCAACGCCGAGCAAAATATAGCCAACCCTTTTATGATTCGGAAAATCATTGGATAATGCACAAACAGCGGGTCCTAATTTATCCTCACGTACCGAAATAGTACGCTCAATATAATTAGATTCCATGTTAGAAATTAAACCCTTTAGTTCCTCTGATGTAAGCATCCTAATTTTTTTATTTATTCAAACATATTTTTCATACGGCTGAAAAAACTTTGCTCGCTTGTCTCTTTAAGTTTAAAAGTTTCTGAATCTTTTAATTTTTCGACAATTTTAGTTTCGTCTCGTGTAATATCTTTGGGAATAAATACATTTATTTTAACTAATAAATCTCCGTTTCTGTATCCGTTAATTTCGGGTAAACCTTTGTTTTTTAGTCTTAAAGTTTTTCCGGGTTGTGTTCCGGGTTCAATTTTCACTTTTACTTTTCCTTCAACGGTGGGTATTTCTACGGGGGTTCCCAAAATTGCTTCGGGGATTGTAATTGTAAGAAAATGAATTAAATCCATGCCGTCTCTAATTAGTTCGGGATGTCTTTCTTCTTCTATGACTACGAGTAGGTCTCCGTTAATTCCGCCTCTTCGGGCTGCATTTCCTTTTCCTGATACGGACAGTTGCATTCCTTCTTCTACTCCTGCAGGTATTTTTACTGTAACTACATCATCGTTACGCAGTAACCCTTCGCCGTTGCAGTGAGGACATTTTTGAGTTATAATTTTGCCATCTCCTTGGCACGTTGGGCAGCCGGTGGTTGTTTGCATTTGTCCCAAAATTGTGTTTGTAACGCGGGTTACATATCCTGCTCCCTTACAAGCACTGCAAGTGCTGAACGCTGTTCCGTTTGCGGCTCCCATTCCGTTGCAGTGATGACAATTTACATATTTTTTTACTTTTAATTTTTTTTCTACTCCAAAAGCGATTTCTGGCAGAGTCAATTTTACTTTTATTCTGAGGTTTGTTCCTCTGTTTACTCTTCCCGATGAAGAGGATGACGACGTAAATCCGCCAAACCTGCCAAACCCTCCCAGTCCGCCGAATATATCTCCAAAATGGGCAAAAATATCTTCCATTGTCATTCCGCCGCTACTGAAACCTCCGCCTCCCATGCCGGCGTGTCCAAAGCGGTCGTAACGCTGACGTTTTTCTTGATTGCTCAATACTTCGTATGCTTCGGCGGCTTCTTTAAATTTCTCTTCGGCTGACTTATCGCCCGGATTTTTATCAGGGTGGTACTGAATTGCCTTCTGACGATAAGCTTTCTTTATCTCTTCGGCAGAGGCGGTCTTGGAAACTTCCAAAACCTCATAATAATCTCTTTTTGTCATAATATGGAATATATTTTTATTATATTGTGCTACTCTCCCACATCTACTTTTGGATATCGTATCACCTTATCATCAAGCATATAGCCTTTTGCTACACAATCAATGATTTTATTTTTCATCTCTTCATCAGTTGCGGGAACTTTTGCTACGGCATCATAAATTTCGGCATCAAAATCTTTTCCTGCCGTTTCTATCTCTTTTACTCCTTGCTGAAGCAGAAAATTGATGAACTTGCTGTAAATCAACTCTATACCTTCTTTTACCGCATTTAAATCTATTGATGTATCTATGTGTTGCAATGCTCTTTCAAAATCATCGACCAATGGCAAAATGTCGGTAAAAATTTTTTCACCTGCCGTTTTTGACAGTTCAATTTTTTCTTTTAATGTTCTTTTCCTATAATTATCGTACTCGGCAATCAACCGCAAATGTTTGTCATTAAGAGCTTTCATCTCATTTTCAAGCGATTGTATTTTATCTTCGGGCAACGATTCTTCACAATCACATTCAGTATCGGAATCGCATTCAGAATCAGTATCACAATCACATTCAGAATCGTTTTTTTCGCTATTTACCGGTTGTTCTTCTGTTACTTCATCTATCTCATTATTAATCTCTTTCTTACACATGACGAATTTTCAAAAAAATGTTTTTATATAGATAATTTTTATTTTATTAAAAATGAGTATGCAATTATTTTGCCAAAAATTTTTATATGACAATTTGGCAGAAAATTTATTGAGGAATGAAAAATGAATAACATCAGATTTCCTGACTTCAAAAATTTATTTTGTTATTTAATAAGGAAATACATTTTCGGGTAAGGAAACAAAAATGTCCTGCATTTTTTGATTTTCATTCCGTTGGGAATGAATCTTTCGGTAGAAATTATAGCCCCCAACATCTGCATCCCGTTAGGAATGCATCTTTACATCTTTTATAATGGTCGCATACCTACGGCATGCGAGTTGGTGTTGTGTAATTCTTTGTTCTTCCGAGCGATACATTCCTACGGAATGTTTTTTAGGTGAAAAATTTGCATATTTCATTAAAATGGGGACATTTTTATTTCCCCAGACGTGAATAGAATGATTTTAAAAAAAATTTTTAAAAAATTTTCACTTTTTTTTGTGGATTAAAAAAAAACACTTATCTTTACAACCTCAAAAAAGCATAAAAAAAGTATCAAACATAATGGAATTAGGTGATTTAGTGTATATTTTGGTTGGAGTTGTAGCACTTTTGTTCAGCTTTATCAAAAAGTCAAAAAATAGAGGACGGCTCGAAGAGAGTTTGCCTCAATACGAGCAGGAGAGTAATTTTGACTTGGAAGAAGTGCTTCAGACGGTTTTTAACACCCCTGAAAGCACAAAAACCAATAAAATTGAGATACCGAAACTTGAAAAAAAGCCTGTATATGAATCAAAATATAAGCGAATGAGTTATGAAAACAGGCATCAAAACAGAAAAATCATAACTTCGAGTCTAAAAAAACGCAAAGAACCGACAATATTTTTAGAAGAAAAAGAAAAAGAAGAAGAGAAAAAAATTTATTGGAGCGAAGAAAATTTCGACCTTCATAAAGCTGTGATTTACAGCGAAATACTTAAACAACCAAATTTTAATAATAATAATTTAATAAGATAATTTTTTTTATAATAAAAATTTTTGCTACTTTTGTACCGCGAAGAGTTCCAAAAAAATTTGGGATTCTTTTCATTTTATTTACATTTTTAAACAGAAATAACTAACATGTCAACAATAAGTTATGTAACTGAAGAAGGGCTGAGAAAGCTTCGCGAAGAACTTGTACAGCTTGAATCGATTGAAAGACCACGCATCTCAAAACAGATTGCAGATGCACGCGACAAAGGCGATTTATCGGAAAATGCAGAATATGATGCCGCTAAAGACGCACAGGGAATGCTCGAAATGAGAATAGGTAAACTTAAAGATGTCATCTCAAATTGCAGAGTAATTGACGAAACGAAACTTAATACGTCTAAAGTTAGACTACTCAACAAAGTGAAAGTCAAAAACCTGAAAAACAACGCCATAACAACTTATATGGTCGTGTCAGAAAGCGAAGCAAATCTTAAAGAAGGAAAAATTTCAGTAGAAACTCCAATCGCAAAAGGATTGCTCGGAAAGAAAAAAGGAGACAAAGTTGAAATTAAAGTGCCCTCTGGGGTCGTTACACTGCAAATAATGGAAATATCATTATAAACCATAAATTAACTCATAAAAATTAAAAATCATGGCAACAATATTTTCAAAAATTATAGCCAGCGAGATACCCAGCTATAAAGTAGCCGAAAACGAAAAATGTTACGCATTTTTAGATATCAACCCATTAGCAAAAGGACATACATTAGTAGTTCCAAAAACTGAAACCGATTATTTGTTCGACTTGGACAACGACCTATATTCAGAACTTATGCTTTTCGCAAAAAATGTAGCACAGGCAATAGAAAAAACTATACCGTGCAAACGCATAGCAGTGGTCGTTCTTGGATTGGAAGTGCCTCACGCACACATACATCTCATACCAATGCAAAAAGAATCAGATATTAGTTTTGCTAAAAAACGCGTTAAGCTTACAAATGAAGAGATGAAAGATATTGCCAATAAAATTTGTGGTAATTTCCTCACTTAATATTTCCAGCCGCTTGATTTGCCGTAATTGCCACAAGATTAACGATATCACTCACCGAACAACCTCTTGAAAGGTCATTGATAGGAGCCGCCATACCCTGCAAAACGGGTCCGATTGCTTCTGCATTAGCCATTCGTTGCACTAATTTGTAGGCAATGTTTCCACACTCTAAATTGGGGAAAATCAATACGTTTGCTTTACCAGCAACGGGACTGTCGCCTGCTTTTTTCATTCCTATTGAGGGAATAATTGCGGCATCTGATTGTAGGTCGCCGTCAATGATTAAATTAGGCTCCATCTCTTTAGCGATTTTTGTTGCTTCAACGACCTTATCTACCATCGCATGTTTTGCGCTACCTTTGGTAGAAAAGCTAAGCATTGCAATTCTCGGTTCTTTAAATCCTGCTATGGAACGTGCGGTAGATGCCGATGCTACGGCAATTTCTGCAAGTTCGCGCGCCGTAGGGTCGGGATGAACGGCACAATCTGCAAAAACCATCATTCCATCTTCGCCAAATTGTTTATCGTTGAGTATCATAACAAATGCGCCCGAAACTACGCTGATACCGGGCAAAGTTTTAACGATTTGAAATGCAGGACGTAACACGTCACCTGTTGAGTTATCTGCACCTGCTACTTCGCCGTCTGCATCGCCGTTTTTTATCATCATAACAGCCAAATATAGCGGATTGGTAACTAATTTTCGTGCCTCATCGGGCGTAACTCCTTTGCTTTTTCTGATTTCGACCAAAAGATCCGTGTAAGCATCAATTTTTTGATGATTTTGAGGGTCGATAATCGTAGCTTTATCGATGTGTTTCAATCCGAGACGGTTTGCTTCTGATTGAATTTTTTCAGGACTCCCGATTAAAATAATGTCGGCAAATCCTTCGGAAAGAATTATGTCGGCAGCCGAGATAGTTCTTTCTTCGGTTCCTTCGGGCAGCACAATTCTTTGTTTGTTTGCCTTTGCCCGCTCTTTAAGTTGTTTTACAAATTCCATAATTAAAATAATTGTTAAAAAGCCTATTTTTTATTTAATTAATGTGCCAATAACCATGCGGTTGTGAATTGCGGCTGTTTCCTTAGCTCCTCAAGTGCCGTTGTTGCTTCGTTTTTATCCGAAAAAGAGAAAAGGGCAATTCTGATACGTCCGCTACCGTTGTCAATAATTTTTGCTTCGGCAAACCCTTTCGACTTATATGATTTCAAATCTTTGGATGCCAAATTATTATTCGGAAAACTACTGACAATTAAATGATATTGTTTTGAACTATTTTTTATTTTTGGGTTTATATCTAATTCAAAATTCTCATCTTTTAGGTCGGTAGCGATTTTGAGTTCAAAATTTTCACTGCCAATTTCATTATCTTCTTCCATTTCTGTCGGTAATTCAATCATATTTTCATATATATTAAAGGTATCGGCTGAAACTCCTGCCTGATTAATATTTGGCATTTTCAGGTCGGTAGAAAAAAACAGGAAACAGGCTATTACCGCCGCTGCTGCCGCTCTGTATCGTATAGAATAATTTTTTACTGCAAGGTTCGCATCCTTTGTGAACTCTATTTTTGAAAATAAATTTTTCTGTTTCAACAAAGTAAACCTGAGTGACGTTAAACCATACGATTCGGGCAAAAACAGATATTCTTCGTTAGGAATAAAAATTAAATTTCCTGTGGCATCCTTTCTGCAACTACCTAACCTGTCAAAAGATACCTCTTTGCCTGACAATAATTCTAAATTAATGTCTTTAACAAAACGTCTAACTTTTTCTACCGACTCGGAATAAGAAATCGATTCTTTTTTTGATATAAAATATGCTAATAAACCGTCATTATGCGATAAATAGCGGTTAAAGCCAATCTCTTTACTCGGCGGAAACAACAAATTTTGTTTTTCGCATATTAAAACATTTTGATAGTTCGCTACAAAGGCTCCAAAGCCCGGAACTATCACACAGTCGTATAGATACAACAAATCTGATATGTGTTTTTTTATTAAAATCATGGCGCAAAAGTATATAAAATTTTTTAATTTCCAAGCGTGAAAATGAAAAAAATTTTTTTAGAGGAAAGATAAATATTTTTTTCAGACTCACTCAAATTTTATTTGTAACTATTCAGGTTTGCTCAGATATCTATTGAGGGATACACGGATTTTCGCGGATTTTTTTGAATTTCATTCCGTTAGGAATGCATCTTTATATGAAAATCTGTGTTCTATAAATATACAATCCCTTTGGGATTCGATTTCTACCGAAACTTCACTTCACCTCCCAAGTATCCCCAACTTTTGACAATTCTAAGAACGTCTTTATATTTGTTCTTTCTTTTATTCCTTCTATTTGTGTTTCAACTAGATCTTCATAGACAGGCTCGATAACTTTTCTGATTACTCCAAGTGCAACAGGAAATGGATATTCCATACCTATTAGTTTCAGGTGCATTGAAGGCTCTTGGGTCGTTTCGTCGTGTATCAAAAGGTCTTTTTCGGTTATTCCGTTTTCGCCTATTGTTACGATTTCAAGATTTATTCCGTTCAGTATTATTCCTTTGTTCTTTTCTTTGCCGAAAATCATCGGTTTTCCGTGTTCTAAAAGGATTGTGCGGTCATCTTTGGAATTTTTATCGGCGATTTCGTCATACACTTTGTCGTTGTAAATAACGCAGTTTTGAAGCACTTCGACTATTGATGTTCCGTGATGTTGCGAGGCTTCTTTGAACACGTCCACACTGATTTTCAGTTCTTTATCTATTGTACGTGCGAAAAATGTTCCTCTTGCTCCAATGGTGAGTTCGCCGGGACGAAATGGATGTTCCACTGTGCCATAAGGAGATGTTTTTGAGACAAATCCAATTTTTGATGTTGGAGAATATTGTCCTTTTGTCAATCCGTATATTTGGTTGTTGAAAAGGATAATATTTAAGTCCACGTTTCGTCTTACTGCGTGAATAAAGTGGTTTCCGCCGATTGCTAATGCGTCTCCGTCGCCGGTAATTTGCCACACGTTTAATCTTGGGTTTGCGACTTTCACTCCGGATGCCACTGCTGAGGCGCGTCCGTGAATTGTGTGAAACCCATAAGTGTTCATATAATATGTGAAGCGCGATGAGCAGCCGATGCCTGAAATAACGGCTGTATTGTCTCTTTCGAGTTCGAGTTCAGCCATTGCTTTTTGGACGGTATTTAAGACCGCATGGTCGCCGCAGCCGGGGCACCAGCGTGGATTTTGCTTGCTTTTATAATCAAGATATGTCAGTTTATTTTCTACTGTTTCCATTAATTTGATATTTTATTGTAAATCAAAATATTATCCTTACATTAGTTTAATAATTGCATCTTTTAACTCCTGAACAATAAATGGTTGTCCCTGTATTTTATTGTATTGATGATAGTAGAACTCAGGGAATTTCATCCTCAAATAACTTGCAAACTGTCCGAGGTTCAATTCACAAACGATTATTTTTTTGTATTTTTTTAGAACGTCACCGGTATTTTTTGGAAGAGGATTTATGTAAGTAAAATGCGCTAACGCAACTTTTTTACCCTCTTTTTTCAACTCATTAACGGCTGTATATAAATGTCCGTATGTTCCTCCCCATCCAATTGCCAGAATATCAGCGTCTTCCTCTCCTTCTACCTTTTGTTCGGGAATATAATTGGCAATTCTGTCCAATTTTTCTTGCCGTATCCTCACCATTTTTTCGTGGTTAAGGGGGTCGTGGGAAATTGTACCAACTACATCTGTTTTTTCGAGACTTCCTATTCTGTGTCTGAAACCGGGAGTTCCGGGAATTACCCAGTCGCGATTTAATTTTTCGGGGTCTCTTAAATAAGGAAGGAATTCCTCCGCTTTTTGTTTCGTTCTAGGAACTTTAATATCAGGGAAATCGCCCTCTTCGGGTACTTTCCATATTTGTGTTCCGTTGGCTAAAAATCCGTCTGTTAGCAGTATTACGGGAGTAGTGTGTTCTACTGCAATTTTTGAGGCAATGTAGGCATAGTCGAAACAATTTACGGGAGTACTTGCGGCAATGACCGCAGCGGGACTTTCACCGTTTCTGCCGTAGAGTGCTTGTAGTAGGTCTGCCTGTTCGGTTTTGGTGGGTAGTCCTGTTGATGGACCTCCACGCTGCACGTTTACTACTACTAACGGTAATTCTGCCATAACAGCCAATCCTATTGCTTCACCTTTTAGGGCAAGTCCGGGACCTGAAGTTGAAGTTATTCCAAGATGACCTGCAAAGCTTGCGCCTATTGCGGTACAAATTCCTGCAATTTCATCTTCTGCTTGAAATACTTTTACTCCCAAATCTTTCCGTTCTGACAATTCTTGTAGGATTTCAGTAGCGGGCGTAATAGGATATGAGCCGAGAAACAGCGGTAATCCTGACCTTTCAGAAGCATAAAGAAAACCCCACGCTGCTGCTTTATTTCCGGAAAGGTTACGATAAATGCCTTTTTTTGCGTTGGCGGTAGGTACATTATACCGCGGCAATTCATCTTTTATTACTTCCCCGTAGTCGTATCCTGCCTTAAAAATCTGTATATTGCCTTCCTTAATTGCCTGTTTTTTAGCAAATTTTTCATTAATAAAATCGATAATCGGCTCTAACGGACGATTAAACATCCAACAAGCAAGCCCTAAAACAAACATATTTTTGCTTCGCAAAATACTTTTGTTATCGATTTCAATTCCTTTTATACTGTCGCGTGCAAGTGAAATAACAGGCACTTTAACAATATTAAAACTTTCCAATTTATCTTCTGTAATTGGATTGTCCGTTTCATATCCTGCTTTTTGCAGGCTTTTTGGGTCAAAATTATCGGCGTCGTAGATGATTGTACCGCCTGGGCTCATCCATTTAGCACCGGTTTTTAATGCTGCGGGATTCATTGCAATCAGAACGTCAATGTAATCACCTGGCGTTAAGATGTTTGAATGTCCGAAATGTACCTGAAATCCGGAAACTCCTCCGATAGTGCCTTGCGGAGCGCGGATATCAGCGGGATAATCAGGGAACGTGGAAATATCGTTTCCGTAAATAGCAGATGCTTGCGAAAACAAAGTTCCCGTTAATTGCATTCCGTCTCCAGAATCGCCTGAAAATCTGACTGTTAACTTTTCAATGTCAATGACTTTTGAACTATTCTCCATAAAAAATTTATACTTTTTTATTTATAATATGAACATTTACAGATAATTAATCAATAAATTTTATTCTTTAATAAAGTTGCGAATTTATTGTAATATTTATGAAAAAACAAATAAAAAACGTAAATAATTAAAATTTTAGTATTTTTGCGGCGAATTTATTTTAAAATTTTATGTCAAATTCAACAAAAGGAATTTTGCTTGCCTGCACCTGCGCTTTTATGTGGGCAGTTTTGGCTATTGCCTTAAAATTAGCATTAGAATATGTTGATTCATATACTATTGTATGGTGGCGGTTTCTGTTTTCTTTCGTGGTCATTCTGGTGATTATGTTCTTTAAAGAACGGTCGAAAATTGCTATCGTGAAACGTCCGCCATTTCTGCTTATCCTTGCTGGAATTATGCTCGGATTTAATTTTATCGGATTTCAGCAGGGCGTAAATTTTTCGGGTCCCGCTGTTGCGCAAATTATTATTCAACTTGGCGCAATATCTTTTGCTTTAGTTGGTTTTCTGTTTTTCAAAGAAAAAATTAACAGAATTAAAATTATTGGTTTCATTCTTGCATTAATCGGTTTTGTCCTATTTTATTATAAACAAATTGGCGACACTTCTGCTGCCCCCAGAATGAATTTAGGTATAATTTGGTTAGTTATCGGCGGGTTGACGTGGGCTGCATTTGCCGTCCTAAACAAAATTTTGATAAAAAAAATTACTCCGCTGCAAATAAACCTATTTCTTTACGGGATTCCTACATTAATGTTTTTGCCCTTTGCCGACTTTAAAGCACTTTTTGCGCCGCATTCAATTGTGGGATGGCTTATCCTAATATTTGTCGCTGCTAATACAATTATTTCTTACGGCTCTCTGTCGATTGCCCTGAAATATATTGAGGCAAACAAAACAAGTATGATAATTATCTTAAACCCGATAATTACAATTATTATCCTCGAACTTTTACTTTGGCTGAATGTGAGTTGGTTCGAGGTACCCGCAATGGAGACGATTGCTTACGTTGGAGCGGGATTGGTGCTGCTTGGGGCGGTGCTGGCGACGGGGGGGAAGAGGGGATAAGGGGTTTTTGAGGTTTGAGGTTTGGATGGTTTGGGTGGTTTTGGGTTTCAGGTTTGAAGTTTCAGGTTTGAAATTTGAAGTTTCAGGTTTGGGGTGGGGGGTAAAAAATTTTGTGACTATTATAGAAAATATTCGTTCGTTTTTTCAAACCCTTATTTTTTAGCATCTCAAAATTTTTATAAACCAAAAT
>Ga0099364_10004419_pt1 | contig 21319 bp, 16 predicted proteins | sample TergutTh196P3_FD_73070 | JGI IMG/M metagenome (GOLD analysis project Ga0099364, IMG submission 73070) | Microcerotermes parvus P3 segment gut microbial communities from Pointe-Noire, Republic of the Congo - Th196 P3 | ecosystem: Host-associated > Arthropoda: Insects > Digestive system > Gut ... | reverse complement strand
CTTCCGAGCTCATCATGAGCTACATGCGCCTGTCGCTGGTTTTCTCTCTGGTCGTGACTTCTCCGTTTATCGCGTACCATGTTTGGGCGTTTGCCCTGCCGGCATTAACCAAGTCTGAAAAACGAATTTGTTTATTGGGACTGTTGGGAGGTTTCCTGTTTTTTGTAGTGGGAGTGTTGTTTTCTTATTATATAGTACTGCCCTTCACGCTGAACTTCCTGATTCGATTCAACGACATCAATCTCATTGTCCCCAACATCTCCGTTGACAACTATACCAGGTTTATCGTGAATATGCTGATAACCTTCGGACTGGTCTTTGAAATGCCGGTACTCGCGTTTTTGCTCTCACTGCTGGGAATTTTGAAGCCGGGTTTCTTGATTGTCATTCGAAAATATGCCATATTGGCCAGTTTTATCATAGCCGCCGTTATCACGCCCCCTGACGCCGTGTCTCAAATCATGGTGGCCATACCGATGATACTGCTTTATCAGGTAAGTATACTGATCAGCCGTTTTGTCGTCGCGCACAAAGCGCGAAAAGCGGCTATGGAGGAGCAAGAAGCCATGGATGAAATCGAGTAAATATGCGATACGCGCATATTTACTCGGAATTGGAATTATATCCGTTCAAAAACAGGTTTAATGGTTCGATTTTTTTGCTTATTGATTATGCTGTCAAGCGCCCGCCCGTAGTCCTGGGGAGCGTAACTTTCGGTGATAAGGGCTTTGTGGTTTACCTGTCCGGTTTCCAGCAGGCTGAGCGCCGCAGCAAATTCGCTTACGCCCTTAAACAACGAGTAACTGTTGGAAGGCAGCAGCGCTGCTTCTTTAAAGAGTACGGCCTGAATATCCACGTTTGCGGGCCGCGTTGGACATCCGACTATAACGATCTTACCGCCGATCGCGCATATATCAATAGCTAGAGCCAAAGTACCGGCATTACCGCCCACGCATTCGTACGCCTGATCCGCGCCGCGACTGTGAGTAAAATCCGCGACCGCCTTGCCGACGTCCGTTTCCGCAAGCACGGCGCGCGCCGCGCCCAACCGCATGGCAGCCTCCGCCTGAAACGCGTGCCGCGCGACGACAAGCACATCCGAAATGCCGCGCGATTTTAATACCTGCAACATATCCAGTCCGATTGCGCCCGCGCCCAGCACAACGACTTTCATTCCGATCTGAGGGTCGCCGATATTCATCGCATGGACGCCTACGGCCAATACATCCGTTACTGCCGCTTCAGCAAAACTCAAGCCGTCGGGTATTTTAAACACATGGGATTGATGTACGCAGGAAAATTCCCCATATCCGCCGGGCATCATATCTTTGTTGGGCATACCAATCACGTTCAGACCTCTTTCGCACAACTGGAACAAACCGAGCCGGCACTTCATGCAACTCCCGCCAAAATCAATGCAGCCATGCAACGGCTCAACGGCCACCCGATCTCCTGCTTTCAAATGCGATACGCTGTTCCCGACGGCAGTAACCACTCCGGCGTTTTCATGCCCAAGCACGGCTGGAAAATTTCTATCCGGCATAAGCCGCCGCGTTCGCCCTGTCAATGCGTGTATATCCGAACCGCAAATGCCGCACGCGTGATTATATATCTGTACCCAGTGCCCGCCCGGCAACTCCGGCTTATCAAACGCGCCGTAACTCAGCCCGTTTGGGTATTCGCCGCCGTCCCAGATAACGGCGTTCATCTGTTCTTTCAATCATTCCACGCTCCCGTTTGTTTTCAAAAAACCCGACGATTCCTCAGAGAGCCCGCATTATATCTTTTGTTTTTTCGTAGATCGACGCATAGTGCTCTTTCAAGGGCTCATACTTTTTATGGTTTTCAATATTCGGATCGGTGTGATATTTTATTTTTATCAGCTTCTTTATGTCCGCCGCAGATTTGAAAACGCCTATGCCAAATCCCGCCAGTAACGCGTCGCCGTAAGACGCGCCTATAGTTACCTCAGGGACGCGCTGCTTGATATTGCAGACATCCGAGACGGTCTGCAGCCAAACGGGGGATTTTGTGCCGCCGCCGACCGCAGTCGCCATTTCAAGAGCCAACCCCGATTCCCGCGCGAAGTTCAGGTTCTGGTCGACGCCGTAGCTGATGCCCTCGAAGGCTGCCTTTACAATATGTCCCCTCGTATGGCGCAGGTTAAGCCCGAATATCACGCCCTTTGCGCCGGGATCCATAATAGGCATGCGTTCGCCCAGAAAATATGGCAGCAGGATGATCCCGTCGGAACCGGCCGGTATGTTTTCCGCCTCGCTGAACAGCTCCGCATATGCGCTCACGCCGGATTTTTCTTCTTTCTCCAGAAGGTCTTTCGCGAAATTATCCCTCAGCCAGCGGGTCAGGGAACCTGTCGTCGCCATTCCGCAGGCAAGAGTAAAGGCGCCGTCCAACACAAACGGACCGCTCCAGAGCGGCGTGTCTTTCCTTAGCGAAGGGGTAAGCATTATCATAAATATCGTTGATCCGTACATGATCATGATATCGCCGGGCTCGACTACTCCCACGCTGACCGCTTCCGCGCCGGCGTCGGTGGTGCCGGCCGTGACGGGCGTGCCGCAGGCAAGTCCGGTTTCGGCGGCCGCCTCTTTTGTGACTTCCCCAATCACGTCCGTTGTGCCGACAATTTGCGGGAGCATTTCTTTAGGACAGACATACGAACACATTTCATCGTTCCACGTCATTGTCTCGCAATCAACCATCGGAGTCGCGGATACGGCGGAGTAACGGTCAACGCAGTAATTACCCGTAAGCTTCGCGGTCAAAAATCCGGACGCTATCGTGAAATGCTTTGTTTTCGCGAATATTTCGGGCTCATTGTCCCTTATCCACTTCATCTTAGGGCCATAAGATTCAACGGTACATATATCGCCCGATATTTCGCGCATTTTTTCTTCGCCGATGAGCCGGTTCAGTTCTTCCGCCTGCTTTTTGCTGCGCGTGTCTATGCCGTAAAGGATGGCGTTGCGCAAAGGGTTGCAATTTTCGTCAACCGGCGTGATGGCGGCCATAATTGCGCTAATACCAATTGCGGCGATATTTTCGGGCTTAACGCCGGATTTTTCGAGCAGTTCTTTCGTTATTTTTTTAAAATCATGCCACCAGTCTTTGACAGGGTCGTGTTCCGCGTATCCGGGCTGCGGCGTTATTAATTGATGGGGGGATGCCGCTGTCGCTACGATCGCCCCGTCCGTGCCGCAAATCACGCCTTTTGATTCATATGTTCCTATGTCAAATCCGTAGAGATAATCTTTTCCCATCAGCGTCCATTCCTTTCAGTACGCAGATTTGCAATATATTACTTACCTCGAAAAATCCGTCACGGCATCAATGTCAGCGAGCACATCGGCGATTAGCAGCGATAATTTTTCCATATCGTCCATGTCCACAAACTCGTTCGGACTATGCGCGTATCTTCCCGGGAAGCCTACATCCACGCACTTCACGCCCGTCCCTTCCAGTTGCACATAGCTTAAATCCGTCAATCCGCCTATCTGTGCCGTACGCTGCAAGTTAATTCCAGTCCGCTCGGAGGCGGCTTCAAAAAGCCGCACCATTGCCGGGTGCGGAATTGTGCCGTTCAATGTGCCTCGGCCGTGAAAATTATAAAGCGATATGGTGGGGCCCTCGCCGCACTTTACTTCACCCAGTCCTTTCAAGTCAGGAGTGTCGGCGCTTCCGCCGACGTCAATCGCGATTGCTATATCGGGTTTGACGGTTCGGGCGGCCATCATCGCCCCCCGCAGGTTATACTCCTCCTGTACGGTTCCGACCAAATAAATTGTACATTTTTGCCGGTTGTCCTTTAGCAGATTTGCCAGTTCCAAAACCACAGCGCAGCCCGCGCGGTCGTCGGCGGCCGTCATCAGCGCGCGGTTATGCATCAGTTTTTGGAATTTGGGCTTATACACGATGGGAGAGCCCACGTTTATCCCCATATCCAGGACATCCTGCCGGGATTTCGCGCCTATGTCCACAAACAGGTTCATATACTTTTCGACGATATATTTTTCCTCCGGCGGGGTTACATGATGCTGCTTAGCGCCTATGACCCCATCCACGACATCCCCTTTTCCCGTCTGCACGACGACCTGAGTCGCGGGCAAAACTTTTTCCGGTATGCCTCCCATACGTTCGATCCTTAAAAATCCGTCCGGCTCTATTAAGCGCACAAAGAATCCCAAGCTGTCCATATGCGCGAAAACCATGATCACGGGGGCGGAACTGTCCGTTCCGGGGGATTTGGCGATACAATTGCCGAAAGTATCTATTTCGACCGTAAGTCCCAGCGTTTCAAATTCACGCCGCATATACGCGGCCATCTTCTGCTCATGACCCGCCAGCGCCGGTATTAAAGCCATATCGCGCAAGTATTTTTCAATTCGGCTCAACATATTCATCACAATCCTTTTTTTAGTCTGTATTGCCGAGGTTCACCGGGATGCGCTCCGGCGCACCGACGCGATGCTCTTTCTGCGCCTCGTCTCCTCGACGATATAGTTGAAACTCAACACCAGAAGCAGCAAAAGTCCCCATGTAAACTCCCTGAAGTAGCCGCCCAGACGGAGCATATTGAATCCGCTGGAAAGAAATTGCAGTGATATTAACGAAAGCGTAAGGCACGAGACTTTAGCGAAACCGCCCGTGGGGCTGGTTGCGCCCAGAATGGCGCAAAGTATGGCTTGGAGCGTATATGTAAACGCGTAATCGGCCGACGCCGCGTCCGTGCGGGCCAGGATTACCAGGCCGCAGACGGCGCACATCAGTCCCGATAATATATAGGTTTTTATCAGCAGCAGTTTGTTGTTCATACCCGTGTAATAGCTTGCTATGGCGTTGGAACCGATCATTTTAATTTCGAATCCGTACTTTGTCTTGTTCAAAATTATTGCCGTGATTATCAAAGCGATAGTCAAAACCCAAAACGGAATGGGGACATATATGAACGTGTTGGAACCTAAATAAACTACTGCCGGCCATACCCTCGACACCGCCTGACCCTCCGTGATTATTATACCCGCGCCCGCATAAATCGAGTAGGTGGCCATCGTAACCAACATGGGCGGAAGGCCGAATTTTGCGACGATAAGACCGTTTATCAATCCGCAGGCAAAGCCTGTGCCAAGCGCGGCCGCGACTCCAAGCAGGATATTCAGCGCCATGGGAAATCCCGTCAGGTTTTGGGCAAACCCCGCGCGCATGATAAGCGCCGCCGTTATTCCGGAGAGGTTGCCGATTCCCACAACCGACAGATCGATGCCGCCCGTGAGCAAAACCAGCATCATGGCTATGGAATAAAGCCCCAGTTCGGGTAGCTGGAATCCCATCGAGGTGAAACTTCTCACCCTTAGAAACAGGTTCGGCCTTAACCACGACATGGTTGCGAAAATAATGATTGTGGTCAGCAACAGTCGTGTAATGTCTTTATCCTTCTGAAGCAGTGAAACGAAAAAATTCTTTTTCTCCATCCGATTCACCCCCGGCTATAGGCGTTTTTGCGCCTGGACATTTGCATGATGAGGCCTGTGAGAATGATAACCCCTGAGACCGCTCTTTGCCAAAAAGAGGGAATCCCTATCATAATAAGGTTTGTTCCGATGAACCTTAACAACACGACGCCTAAAAGAGTGCCGATAACCGAGCCCCGCGCCTGTTTCGTCGCGCCGCACCCCAGAAAAACCGCCGCGATATTTGTAAGTTCCTGCCCGACAATATCGGGAGGCCACGGAAGCGTCGCCCGCAAAAGTGAGTTGTGGATCACGCCGCCCATGGAGCATATCAACCCAACAATAATAAAGGAATAAAGCCTTACCCTGGAAACATTTATTCCGGCGCGCCTTGCCGCAGATACGTCGTCTCCTATCGCGTATATGCTTCTGCCGAAACTGGTGTATTCAAGTATAAAGTGCATGATTGCATACAACGCAACCACGAAAATCACGCTTACGTGTAAAACCGCCTCGGTTCCGTTTGGGAATGCCGCAGTGGCAATATTTGTCGTGCCGAAAGATCTCATGGAGTTAGGCAGGGTATAGATGAAGCTGGTGCTGATAAACGCGAGGATTCCCCCTTTTATGAGCGACTGTGTCGCGAGTGTCGTTATCAGAGGCGGTATTTCGATTTTGTCGATGAAGAACCAGTTTATGAGTTCAAGTCCAACGGCGAATACGGCTGCCGTCAAAAAAATAACTATGAGCGGCACATCCATCATGCCGTTTTTCTCATAGATGAAAACCGTGACATAGGAAGAAAACGCCGCGACAGCCGCGAAAGAAATATCAATGCCGCCCTGAACGACGATAACCGTCAGCGCCAGCGATAAAATCGCCGGTATTATGCATGCTCTTGTGAGCGAAAATAGGCTCGCGACTGTAAAAATTGCCGGGTTTATGAGTCCGAAGATGATCCATATTACGACGAAAAGCAAAAAAAGAGTAAATTGGCTGGTTCCAAGAATTTTTTTCATACAGCTTCACCTGCGTAATTCTCTCTGGAAGCAAGCTCTACTTCCAAATCTTCCATCGTTGTTTCTTTAACATTTATGTCCGCTGAGATACGGCCTTCTTTCATAATAAGGACGCGGCTGCATACCTGCATGACCTCCGGGATATCGTCCGATATCAGAATTACGCCCTTCCCGCTTTTGGCTATGTCTTTGATTATTGAATGTATCTCGAATTTGGCGCCGACGTCCACGCCAATGGTCGGACAGTTTAGAATCAGTATCTTGGGATTAACCGTAAGCCATTTCACCAGGGCGACTTTTTGCTGATTTCCGCCGGACAGGGATTTCACCGGGTTATCCGGGCGCATTCCCGTTATGCGTATTGTAGAAAGACCCTTTTTCTTTTGTTCCTTAAGGGCTTTTGCGTTCAAAAATCCGCTTTTCCCTACAAATTGCCCGATGATTCTGGAGATGGAGTTGTCCGCTATGGATTGTTCCAGATGCAGGCCCTTTGTGAGGCGATCTTCGGGCAGATACGCTATTTCATGTTTTATTGCGTCCTGAACGCCGCGCGGTATGCCGACGTCCCTGCCATCGATAAAAATACGGCCCGAATCGGCCGGCAGCACCCCAAACAGAGATTCCGCCAGCTCTTCTCTGCCGCAGCCCAAAAGTCCCGTAATACCCAAAATTTCGCCTTTGTGGAGTGAGAAGCTGACGTTCTCAAAGCATCCTTCGAGGGAAAGAGCGTTTACCTGCATAATGGGATTGCCGTCGCCGGGCGTAAAAGAGTACGAACTATCCTCTATTTTTTTGCCCGTCATATGATAAATCATTTCCTCTTTTGACGGGATAGCTTCGCCCGCGCCGACTTCAAAAACGTTTTTGCCGTTGCGCATAACCGTTACCCTGTCGCAGATTTCCAATACCTCGTCCAATTTATGACTTACAAATAAGACCGCGACTCCTTGGGCCTTCAGCTCTCTCACTACCTCGAACAGTTTTGATACCTCGTTGGTGGTGAGCGCCGTGGTGGGTTCGTCCATAATTATCAGCCCCGCCTCCTGCGCGATGGCTCGGCATATGGCGACCATCTGTTTTTGCGCGACGGTCAATTGGTAAACATATTTTGCGGGGTCTATGTCGAAATTTATCTTTAATAACGCCCGGCGCGCCGACTCGTTAATATTCTTCCACTTTACAAGAGCGCCTCCCGAGCCTATTGTGTGATACATCATGATGTTTTCCGCTATCGTCATGTTCGAAAACAGCGAAAAATCCTGATATATGACGTCAATACCCTCTCTCATGGATTCAGATGGAGTTATTCTTTTGTAATTTTTCCCATTAATATACAATTCACCCTCGTCATAGGGATAAAAGCCTGAAATGACTTTGATCATCGTCGATTTTCCACACCCGTTTTCTCCTATAAGGCAGTGAATCTCGCTTTCGTTAAGCGAAAAATTCATTCCGTCCATGGCTATTACGCCAAAGAAGGATTTGTTCATATTTTTAATCGACACGATGTTTTTCACAATAACACTCCCCGCAGCAATTTGATTCGGAATTGGAATCAGGCGGAAAAAATTAAAGAGCGGCGTTTTTGAACCGCCGCTCAAAGTTTTTAGTCCCGAAAATCGGGCTTAGAAATCGTAATCGGCCATATTTTCAGTTGTTACGTTCACCCAGGCTGAGCCGTAAATCGTATTGCCTATAAGAGTGGTTTCGTGGTAACCCGGAACGCCGAGGTCGATTCCGTCATATACATCTTCGCCGTTCAAAATCTTTAAGGCAAGCGCAAGCATTGCCTGCCCGGCGTCGGATGGATCCCAGAACGAAATGGTCTTGATAGTGCCGCTCTCCAGAAATTCCCGCGCCATGGATACAAGGCATGTGCCGGTGACGGCAATTTCTCCGGCCTTGCCGGCCTCTTCGACGGCTCTTGCGATACCGGGGGGATCTACGGCGTCGCAGCCGATGAAGCCCTTAATATCGGGAAAAGTGGCAATAACTTCTCTCGCCACAAGGTAAGCGCCTTCCGTACCGCCGCCTTGAGCCGCGTCCTCAACGCGATCCGTTACCTGATACATATTCGGATATCTCTCCAGCTGACGCGCCACGGCGCCGTCCGCCCACTGCATATGGCTTCTCATGGTGAAAGCGCCGACCATAATGGCGTATCCGCCTTCTTCGCCCATTTCAGCCGCCAGATTATCCATTATTTGCGCGCCGTATGCTTCGTTAATAAACGCTTCCAAATTGAAATGGACGTTTTCCAGATTTTCCGCCTCGTGGCTTATTACGACGATGCCTTCGTTCATTGCTCTTCTCAGAACCGCTTCCGTGGCTTCGGGAGAAGTCGGGATAACGGTTATGGCGTCGACGCCCGCCGCGATAGCGTCTTCAATGGCCGCGAGCTGAACCGGAATGTCGGCGACACCCGCAGGGCCTGTCTGGTATACTTCAAGGCCGTGAAGGACGGCAAATTTCAAATTGCCTTCCTGCATCCTGTCCCACCATGCGATCCCCACAGATTTCGGGGTGTTGGCGACTACATATTGAGCGGACGCCGTTCCACATGCCGCAAACAATGCGAGTACGGCTACAACCATAAATAATAGTGGCATTTTTCTCATTTTAAAGCCCTCCCTTATAAGGATATTGATTATTGCGTGGTTTAAAACCACAAACGATTGGTGAGACAGAGTATATGTTATAATAAATCTAATGTCAATAAATATCTCGTTTCAAAATAAATCGTATTCGGTTGATATTGATTCAAATAATTCGCCGGTTAGTCTTTATTTGAGCAAAACATAAACACGTGGAAAGCGAGAATGCCTGATGCAACAGCACACTGCAGGTATCAATGCCGGGACTGCATCTGTAAGAAAGCTGCTTATATCGCGTAATAGCCGAATAGATATGGAACCAATTCACGCCGCTCGGAATGGTCAAGAATTTGCCGCTATAACCGGTGAGTGGGTTTGAGATGCCGGTTGCCGTGTGTTCGTCGTGCGGGTATATGATAGATAATCCTCCGCAGCTATGCCCTTTATGCGGCGAGGCGCCGGATATGGCGCCATTTCCTGTCGCAACGCCCGACTATTCACGGCTTCGCGCCACGCCGCGCAATAACTCCCGCAAAAAGACGGCGGCAGTCGTTTCATGCGTCGTTATTATTTTCCTGGCATCAGTATTTGGAGTGGGGTTTTGTTGGATAAAACAAATCGAATTCAATATTGCCACCGCGCCCGGTTCATCTCAAGATGATCTGATTGCCAGGGCAATCGCGCAGCTTGAACAGTATCGGGCGCAAGCCGAAGCCGAGGCTGCGGTTGCGGCAGAAGCCGCTAAAAACGACGCTGTTTTGGCTTCGGAGGTCGACGCCTCGGAAATAATTTTAAGCTTTATCGGCGATTGCACTCTGGGTGATAACTATTATTCCTCCCGTTTTGCTTCTTATTACGACAGATACGGATCTGATTATTTCTTTTCCGGCGTTTGGAGCATACTGTCCAATGATGATCTTTCAATAGCAAATTGCGAAGGGACTTTTACTGCGCAAACAACAAGGGTTGACAAGATAGGAGAGAGAAATTTTTGGTTTAGAGGCAAGCCTGAATATGCGGAAATATTTCAAAAAGGCAGCGTGGAGGTTGTCAACTTGGCAAACAACCACACTTTAGACTACGGACGGACGGGATATTTGGATACAAAAGCGAATCTGAAACGCTACGGAATAGATTACTTCGGCAACGAGGAAATTTTAATAAAAGAAATAAGAGGAATAAAGATCGGTTTTTACGGTTTATATTTTGGTTATATAACCGTTAATGCAATAAAAGAAAGGATACAACGTCTGCAAGAGTTGAAAGCAGATATAATTGTAGGAACTTTCCATACCGGAAATGAAAATCAATATACTCCGACAAATTTTCAAGTATATATCGCAGATCAAGCCGTACTTCTGGGTACTGATATTGTCATTCAGCACCATCCCCATGTTATACAGGACATCGTATGGCACAGCGAAAATAAACTGATAGCATATTCATTAGGGAATTTCTGCTTTGGAGGGAATGCCAATCCGCGCGACAAGAGATCCCTTATTCTGCGGGTAAAAATAGACGCGAACTTGGATCTGACCTATGAAACAATTCCCGTTTTAATTTCAGGCAGAAGTGACGTAAACGATTATCGGCCGGTATTGTATCCTTAATTTAGAATTATAGATTGCGAATCAGTATGAGTTATAATTGGGATAAATCAAGTAAAGCAAGTGATGGAGGGATATTACGAGATTGGGGACGCGGAGTGCGTATTGAACGGAACACTCGCCCATCTGAATCGGAGCGTGGGTCAGTTGCCGGAAGGAGGAAAATATGCCTAAATTTCTGATTGGAATCGACATTGGGACGACTTTAGTAAAGGCGGTCTTAATAACGGATTGCTGCGAAAAACTGGCTTCATGGGAAATCGAATACCCTATCTACCATCCTCATGCCGGCTGGGCTGAACAAAACGCGGATGATTGGTGGAACGCTTCCGTGACGGTTCTGTCAAAAATTGCCTCGGAGGCCAAAAAAATGGGAGGAGAAATCAGTGCGCTGTACATAAGTTCCCAAACTCCCACAATGCTTCCTTTGGACGAACATGGGACGCCTATCCGCAACGCCATGATATGGATGGATAGGAGGGCCGAAAAAGAAGTGCGTTTTGTCACCGATAAAGTCGGGTTTGAAAGATACAGGCAGATCATAAAAAAGCCGCCGGACGCTTCGGGTATGTTACACAAGTTTCTGTGGTATAAAAACAATGAACCGGACAATTATAAAAAAACAAAAAAAATACTGATGACGAACACGTATGTAATTTATAAGCTGACGGGAAAAATGGTGTGTGATCACGGTTCCGCGTCTCTTGTACAAGCCTTCGACGAAGAGTTGCAGTGTTGGTCTGAAGAGGTGGCCGGAGCTGTTGACGTACCTCTCGCCGATTACTTCCCGCCGATATTGAACGCTCTCGATATAGCGGGAGAAACAAATAAAGAGGCATCCGAAAAAACGGGTTTGCCCGCCGGCATACCGGTTTTCACCGGCAGTACCGACGTGGTGCCAGGCAGCGTGGCGACGGGGATTTATAAACCCGGGCAAGCGGCGGAAACTACCGGGACGTCGACGCTTGTGTTTTTTGCATCCAATAAAAAAGTGATCGAGGGCCGGGGTTTTCTGACTCAAGAGTACTATGCGGAAGCAGTTCCGACTGTTTTATTCGGGGCTATCAATTCCACCGGAGCCTCACTGAAATGGTACGCAACGAAACTGGGTCAGGCGGAAAGCATTGCGGCTGATATCGAAGGGGCATCCGTTTACGAAATTGCCTCCCGACTGGCCGGAAAAGCCCTTCCCGGGAGCGGCGGATTGATATTCTTTCCATACATGATGGGTGAGCGCACGCCTATTTATAACTCCACATTGCGCGGTATGCTGATAGGATTGTCGCTTTCCACTTCAAAGCGGGAAATCGTCAGAGCGATATTGGAAGGTACGTCTTTCGCGGTACGCCACGTAACCGACGAATTCAGAAAATTCGGAAAGAACGAAGGTCTGGATACCGATATTAAAGGTTTCAACTCCTCCGGAGGGGGCGCGAACAGCGATACCTGGCTTCAAATAAAAGCGTCAATGCTGAAATGTCCCGTCACCGTATTCGAAGACATGGGAGGAGTCCCGTTCGGCAGCGCTGTGCTGGCCGGTTTGGGAGTTGGTATCTTCAAGAACTTGGGCGATACGATAACTCAGTATCAAAGGATAAAAAAAGTTATCGACCCGGTTGAAGAATGGTCCAGGGTGTACGACGACTTATACCCGCTTTTTCTGCGCATGAGGGAAAATATCGAAAACGACCTTCGGGAACTATATGCCCTGACAACTTCAAGTCTATCATCCAAAAACGACGAGGTGTGAAAAATGTTAAGGACGTTGATTACGTCAAAGTACTCTTCGAAATGGGATAAGGAACTTCACGCCATCACGACGGACGTGAAATTCTCGGGATGGGGCCCGACCGGGCATAAGCTGCTAAAGGATGACCTGATCGAAGAGCTGAAGGACTGCGGAATGATTTTCATCGGTTTCGAAAATGTAACCGATGAAGTTATCGCGGCCTGCCCGGATCTGAAAGTGATTGTCTGCTGCCGCAATGAAGCGTTTGCGAGCGTCGATATCGACGCCGCCACGAAACGAGGCATCCCGGTTTTATCGGCAAGGGGCAGAAACGCGATCAGCGTCGCGGAATACACAATGGGTTTGCTGTTATCAGCGTGCAAAAATATCTGTCTCACCGACTATAAACTTAAACATACGGACGAATTGACCGGTCAGGTTTATGAAGACAAAACCGACAAATCAAGTCAAAAAGTCACTTCCGAGTGGTCGGCGGATCCCAAGGCGCCCATGGCGGTTTATGGGAATTACCCCGAATTGTACGGCAAGAAGTTTGGAATGATCGGATTTGGGATGATCGGCCGCGAATTAGCCAAACGGGCTTTGGCATTTGAAACGGAACTATTGATATACGACCCTTACACAGACCCTGAATCCGTCCCCGAAGGCGGGATACTCGTCGATTTGCCGACGCTTATGAAAGAATCCGACTTCATTTCCATCAACTGCAACGTAACGCCCGAGACCACCGGACTGATCAGCCGGGAGATGATAAACCTCATGAAACCCACGGCTTATATAGTGAATACCGCCCGCGCGCCGATAATGGATTACGACGCGTTATTTGACGCGTTAAACGAACGGCGTATCGAAGGGGCGGCGCTCGATGTATATCCGGTGGAACCCATAGAACACAACAATAAATTTCTGTTCCTGACAAACGTCGTCCTGACTCCGCACTTGGCCGGCGCGTGCAGGGATATCTGGGATCACCAAAATGAAATTGTTTTCGAAAATTTGAGAATGCTTTTCAGCGGCAGGCGGCCAAAAACGATTGAGAATCCACAGGTACTGGATGATTTTTTTGCCGAACATCCTGAACTGCTAATCTTCAAATAATTTCGTGACCGCGTACGAATGACGCCGATATGCGGCGTGGCGTCTTTGAACGCTGAAAATACATCTCGATGTTTGCTGTTTTAATTTGACGAAAGAACTTGACCCGTTGGGAGGAGACGATTATGACATCACGCGAACGAGTAATAGAAGCTATCAATCACAGAACTCCGGATAAAACGCCTGTAGATTTGGGCGCAACAGTGGTTTCGGGAATCAGCGCAACTACCTATTACAAATTGCGCCGGGCATTGGGTTTGCCCGAACAACCGGTAAAAATACTGGATATGCTGCAATTCGTCGCCATAGTGGATGACGACGTACGCGAAGCCTTAGGCGTGGACGTCGCTCCCCTGCCGTATCCCATCGGCCTTACGGGTCTGCCCTACAAAAATTTAATACCTTTTACTTCGCCGAACGGCACGCCGGCACTGCTCTCCGGCGGCACGGAGTGGGATGTTCTGGACGATGGCTCGGTCGTCCTATATCCTTCCGGCGACAGAAAATATCCCCCGAGTATGCGGATGCTCGCGGACGGCATGTATTTTGACAATATTACGGAGCGGCTGCCCGATATGGATGGCGCCGACCTGAACCCGAGAGAGGATTACAAAGACGATTTCAGCATTATACCGGATGAAATAGCAGAGTGGCTGGAGCGGGAATCGCAGAGGCTTCACAGCGAAACCGAATACGCGATCGTCGGTCACGTTCCAGGAGCCGCGCTGGGAGACGCCGGCGTGGCGCCGGCCGCTTGGCTGCGCGAACCGAAGGGCATCCGCAAATTGGAAGACCATCTGATGGCTCATGCTCTTTATCCTGAATATCTTCGCGAAGTATATGAAATGCAGACGGAGGTTGTGATGAAAAACCTGGAGATTTACCGGCAGGCGGTGGGGGATCGGATTCAAGTAATACTGCTGAACGCAACGGACTTCGGAAATCAGAACTGCGAGATGATTTCCCCCGATATTTTCCGCAGCCTGTATAAGCCTTATTTTAAGAAAATGCACGATTGGGTTCACGCCAATACAAATTGGAAGACGATGTTCCATTCGTGCGGCAGTAACGTAAATCTTCTTGATGATTTTGTTGAAATGGGCGTCGATATCTTAAACCCCGTCCAACTGTCCGCCTGCGGCATGGACGGCAAAATGCTCAAGGAGAAATACGGAGACAAGCTGGTGTTTTGGGGCGGCGGCATCGACACGCAAAAAACGCTGCCTTTCGGCGCCCCCGAGCAAGTGCGCGGCGAAGTCCTCGAACGCCTGGCTATGTTTTCTCCCGGAGGAGGGTATATATTCAATGCCGTGCATAACATCGTCGGCACAACCTCCGTCGAGAATGTGATCGCCATGTTCGACGCCGTAAAGGAATTCAACTTTTCATGACACGCGCGTCGAAGGAGGGCGTAATAATAACAATCAGGGGCGGTTATTTACATGCCGCCTTTTTTTTGCTAAATGATTTTTTGCTATCGAAAAATACGTCACGAGGGGGGATCCCGCGTTTAATTTTAAAAAGCGGGCAAAAGTGCGAAAAAACGGCGTTTGTTTTTCGATATCCGATGCTATGATTAACATTGAACAGGTAAAATCGGTACCGGAGGAACGGGCGCATGAAGATGCTCATGGTTTACCTTGATAACTGCTGTTACAATCGTCCTTATGATGATCAGACGCAGCTTCGCATTTAGCCTGCGCAATATACGCGAAATGCGATTATTTCCTTACTACCGATGACAGACTGCTAAAATATAAAGATGACAGAATTCGCATAATAAGCCCGGTAGCTTTTATAATGTTGGAAGGCGTAAATAAATGAACGACACAATATTAAGCCAAAACGCCGTTAAATGTCTGATAGAAAACTTTGGCGCTGTGCAAACGGAACGCTTTATTTCGTTTATTATAAAAGAACAGTTTGATTATACCAAATGGCAAAGAGATTTATACAGTGATATGACGGTTGATGAATTATTCGACGCCGCGTCGAATTGGAAAAAAACGCGACATCAACAGAATAATCTCCGGTAAATTTCGACCGAGGCAGCTACCTTAACCCGCAGGAAAGGAAATATCAAAACTCGCTGGCCTGTTGCGAGAACAGGTGTTAAGCTATGTTTGTGACAACAAAAGCTTTCATCGGCGAGGTGCAATCACTATGGGTTATTACTTCAATGAAATAAAGGTATAGATGACGAAAGGAAAAACCAGACACATGGCTTTTACAGGCTTTTTGTCAACCTGCGGTTTGAGGAGCTGTATGCGAAGTGTCGGGCGAAAGGTTGATAGGACGAATGAATAGGAGCCGACCAACATTGGAGACGAAAAACAGACGGCGCGAGGAGTCCTTATTCGGGGCCTTGCTCTCACTCAAAGGAAATCCGCGCGCCTGCGTATATACCGAGCCCTTATGGGGTATTCCCTATAACCTGTATCTCCCTTTTCATACCCTATACATGTTCAGCCTGGGTGTGACGGACGTGCAAATCGGCCTGCTCATTTCTATAGGCATGTTTTTACAAATGTTCTCATCGCTGCTGAGCGGCGTGCTGTCCGACAAATTCGGGCGGCGGGAGACAACGCTATGGGCTGACATCGTCTCCTGGACGATTCCCTGCCTTATCTGGGCCTTCGCGCGGGATTTCCGCTGGTTTTTCGCAGCCGCTTTATTTAACGGCATGTTAATGATTACCCATAATTCCTGGCAATGCCTCCTGATTGAAGACGCCGACCAAAACCAATTTGTCACTATTTATTACTGGGTGCACATCGCCGGATTGCTGTCGGTTTTCTTTGCGCCGCTGTCCGGTTATTTTATCGGACGGTTCAGTTTGATCCCTGTCATGCGGGTGTTGTTTTTCATTTCCGCTGCGGTAATGACCTCAAAATTCATTATCCTGTATGTCTATTCCACCGAAACCAGGCAGGGCCGTATTCGAATGAAGGAAACGAAAAATATTTCATTGCCGCAAATGGTATTCGGATATAAGGATGTGCTTATTCAGATTTTCAAGACCCCGGCTACCTTGCGGGTGCTTGTCCTTATCTCCCTGCTCAATATCCAGCAGCTTATCTCCGCAAACTTCTTTTCTCTCTATGTCACCCAGAACCTGCATATCCCCGAACAATACCTGGCCGCCTTCACGATTGTGCGCGCGGTGATTATGCTGTTGTTCTTTTTCTTCGCCCAGGCTGGATTGGCAAAGATACCCAGCAGCACGGTCATGCTGGGAGGGTTGGTTATGTATATCGGCGGCCATGCGCTGCTTTTACGCACGCCGGCCGGGGCGGTTCCGCTTTTATTTTTTTACGCGGCAATGGATGCCTGCGCTGCGGCTTTGTTCCTGCCGCGCCGGGACGCGTTGCTCATGCGGAGCATGGATCCTAAAGAGCGCCCGCGCATTATGAGTTTGCTCACGGTTATCATGTTGGGAGTCAGCAGCCCCTTCGGCTACGTGGCGGGTTTTTTATCCAACTTAAACAGAGGTTGGCCTTTTATGTTGAATGTGGCGTTGTTTTTATTGATGGGTTGCCTGATAGTCATTGAAAAGAAGAAATCGGCGGAGGTATGATATTTATAATGCGTCTTCGTTATAGAGTGAGGCAAGCCTCGCATATTGATTTGGAATTAGAATAAGATTTGGGGGATTTAAATGATTATTAATATTCACGGACTGGGTTCGACCGGCGGGAACTCGAAGTACGCGTGGCTGAAAGAAAACGCGCCCCGGCATGAAATATGGTCGCCGACCATAAATTACGAAGATATGAGCGCTCATGACGTATTGAGCCGTATCACGGAAAATATTCCGAACGAGCGAACCGGCGTTTACATTATCGGGTCGAGTTTGGGAGGATTCTTCGCGAGAATAGTGAATCAGATATTTCAGGATGTGACGGCGATCCTGATAAATCCGGCCCTTGCGCCTTTCATAGGGCTGCGGGGCGTTCTGGACTGCCGGGGATACCTCGAACTTGCCGCTCGGTATTTGTACATCGACGATAAAAACTGGCGCAACCTGCACGTCATCGCGGGGGACTCGGACGAGTTAATAGACCACCAACAAATGACGGTCAAGATACTTCCGCCCGGCTTCGACTCATTACATTGGGTTAGCGGCGGTACGCATCAGATGCCGGTTTCCTCGCCGGAGATCAGCGCGATTCTAAGGGGCATACTCGCCGTTTGACCGGCGGCGCGACTACGGCGATGGGGCGTTACCCCGACACAGCGTCAATGGAAAAACTGCTTGCCGGGGGAGCCTCGCCCGGTTTCGCGTTCGTTACGAACTCGCCCGAGGGCGCTTATGAATTCGCCTCCGGCACGTATTCCGATACGGACAGGCGCGAAGTAGGAACGCACACTCCTTACGATATCGCGTCCATTACAAAACTTTTCACGACGGCGTTGATACTTCGCCTGCACGACGCCGGAAGCCTCGATCTGAACGACAGGATGGGGCGCTTTCTGCCGCGCTTCGCAGGGAGTTCAATAACCGTGACGGATATGCTGACGCATCGCGCCGCTCTCAAGAGCGAGCGGCTCTCTGTGGTCGCTGCGGACTTCCCGGATATGGAAGCGCTTGCCGGGCGCGTCAGCGTGCCCGCGAGCGCGGACGAGCATTTTTTCTACCAGAACGCCACATTTTTGTTCCTGGGAATATTGATATCGAAGTTCCTGGGCAAAAGCATCGCGGAATGTATGACAGACTTCATATCCGAACTTGGCTTGAGCGAAACTTATATAGGTTCCGATCCGATGCTCGACGCTCCGCCGACCGAGATTCGGGACGGCGCGGTATGGGTGAACAGGACGCACGACGAGTCGTCATATCTATGCGGGGGAGTCACCGGTTACGCCGGTATATTCGCGTCGGCGGGGGATCTTGCCAAGTTCGGGCGGGCGTGGCTCGATTTTAAGATTGCGCTGCCAAAGACAACCAACATGGCTTTTACGTGCCGAAGCAATTTCCCGGGTGAGGAACAGGGTCTCGGCTGGTATAACGCGTTACCGTACTTCCCGATATTCCCCGATTGGTTATTCTGTCACTCGGGCTACACCGGGCCGCTGCTCGCCGTAAACCCGAAGGCCGGAAGAGTTTACGCCATGACGCTGAACCGCACATATTACGGCAGAGGCAACCAACTGTACCGTGAATTATGGGCTTGGCTGCTTGAGCACGAATTGCGCGAGGCTATGACAATGCCCGCGTTCATCAGGCGGTTGGAGCTTAATTTAAGCAGATACGCGAATAAAAATTAATGCGCCGTTCTATCTCACGCCGCGCACCGCGTCCATAAAACGCTTCACGCGATCCGGGTCGACGAAATCAGCGAATTTCCCGTCCTTCTTAAATGTCGTTCCCACCACGGCGCCGTCCGCTATTGACAGGATATTTGCTATTGTTTCGGGCGTACACCCTGTGTTTGCGAAAACGGGAGTGCCGGGAATCACGTTTTTGACCTTCGCAAGCACGCTTGAGTCCGTTGCCGCGCCGGCAGTCAAACCGGATACACAGACTACGTCCGGGTTGTTGTTGAACACCGTGGTTTTTGCGATTTCCGCGATGTCCCTGTCGGCTAGATATTTCGCGGCTTCCGGGACAATGTTAAAGAACAGCTTTACGTTTTTAATGCCCAAACGAGCCCTGTGGCGCGCTATCTCGCCCGTGCAGGTGTCCCACAGGCCGAAATCGCTCGCGTAAACCCCGCTCATTATTTCGCGTATAAAAAGAGCTCCGGTCGCCGCCGCGAGATCGAGCGACGCGTATGGATCCCACAGAACGTTGACGCCGAACGGAACTTTTATCTCGCTCATCAATTGGCCGATAATTCGCCCCATGGCGGCAGTCGTTTCGGGTTTGACCTGTCTCAGGTATGGAAGGCTGAACTCATTCGAAAACATCACTGCGTCCACGCCGCCGTCCTGTAAATTTAAGAGTTCGCTCCTTGCGAGATCCACAACCTTCTCCATGCCGCCGTCGTGGTCGTAATCAGGATCCCCCGGCAATGCGCGAAAGTGGCACATGGCGACTATCGGTTTTTTCGTCCCTAAAATCTTTGGTACCCACTCCATTTTTTTACCTCCAAATAAGAGCGCCCGGTTTATTGAGCCTCGAACGCGTTAATTTTTTTCGATGGGACAGTTTGCCGCATGCCTCTCATATATCAAGATCCCAGATAGTAAATTCTATCGTTTGATTTGGAACCACATTGATATTGCTTTTCGTATATGAATCACTATCCCTGTCCACAATGCGGATGTCGTATTGATTGTTCGCGCTTTGCGGCAATGGAACCCGGACGGATTGACCGTTGGGCAGCACATCGCTGCCCAATAAATCCGCTCCCCAGGTATCCGACGCTCTGGGACTGACATAAACATACCATACGGTATAGCCGGTTCGATTTACTATCGTTATGGTTTGACCGGTTTGTGGCGTGCTTCTGCCGTCATAGTCGGAAAAAGTAAATTCAACCGTTTGATTTGGAACCACATTGATATTGCTTTTCGTATATGAATCACTATCGCTGTCCACAAGGCGGATGTCATATTGATTGTTCGCGCTGTGCGGCAATGGAACCCGGACGGATTGACCGTTCAGCAGCACATCGCTGCCCAATAAATCCGCTCCCCAGGTATCCGACGCTCTGGGACTGACATAAGCGTAATATACAGTATAGCCGGTTCGATTTACTATCGTTATGGTTTGACCGGTTTGCGGCGTGCTTCTGCCGTCATAATCGGAAAAAGTAAATTCAACCGTTTGATTTGGAACCACGTTGATATTGCTTTTCGTATATGAATCATTATCGCTGTCCACAAGGCGGATGTCATATTGGTTGTTCGCGCTGTGCGGCAATGGAACCCGGACGGATTGACCGTCCCGCAGCACATCCCTGCCCAATAAATCCGCTCCCCAGGTATCAGACGCTCTGGGACTGACATAAACGTAATATACAGTATAGCCGGTTCGATTTACTATCGTCATGGTTTGCCCGGTTTGAGCCAAGGCGTTGATCGGAGTTGTTCCATCAATATGATCCAATGTAAACTCAACGATTTGATTTTGAGACAGCGGGATATTTCTCATGGAATAAGTGTCATTGTCTTCATCTATCAGCATAATATCGTAAATATTGCTTGAACTGAAATCCAACGCGGACACCGTTGCGTTCTGTCCATTGAGCAGCACGCCGGCGCCCAGTCTGTCCGAACCCCAGGTATCCGAAACGGCTGGGCTTACATAAGCGTAATAAACGGTATATCCTGTTCGATTCGCAATTTGAATAGATGAGCCTCGATTTTCCTGTGACTCATACGTAAATATTTGAACGGTGGCTGTCGTGGCTTCGTTCGTGGAGGAGACATATCCATTTCCCGGCGAACTGTCTCTCGCCATTGAGTTTACAAAATCGCTCTTTACTCCAAAATTTACATTCTGCGGTATGGTTCCCGCTGAAGCCAAAGTAGACATATCATTCAGCTTATGAGCGGCTACCCCGATTACTTCAAATTTATCATTGAATATAGGACCGCCGCTGTTGCCGGGTTGTATAGGCGCGCTAATCTGGAAATACGTCTGATCGGCGTTTATCCCGCTTCTTGCCGATACTATCCCATTTGTCAGCCGAATATCCGATCCCAGTATTTGACTCAATGGAAATCCTAAGACGAAGACCTCGTCACCCAATTCCACAGAATCAAAGTTCAGCAGTCTAAAGTAGCTGGGGTTTCTGTAGTTTATCCTGAGTATTGCCAAATCTGTATCAACGTCTTC